>JACCDT011058204.1_pt1 | contig 73735 bp, 73 predicted proteins | sample 7446291 | NCBI WGS metagenome assembly JACCDT01 (sample SAMN15323446, study PRJNA562643) | freshwater metagenome | isolation source: river surface water | place: USA:Blue River Watershed | collected 2017-08-17 | reverse complement strand
ATTAATTAACTTTTAAAGTTAACTTTCTGACTTTTCGTGTAATATAAGTAAATGAGTTCTTCGAAGCGCCAATACAATAAAAAATCTGAATACTGGTCTAAATTTGATAAATCTGCCATCAATCCAGCCAAACCAATCGAAATCGCTCAAGCTTCTTATGAGCCTGAATTATGTGGCGAGCCTTTTTATGTTTCTGAATCATCTGTAAATACATCTTATGCTTCAGACTATAGCAGAACCAACGTAACAGTCGAAAGAACTGGTGCTCGTAAAAATAGAGCGGCTGTCTCGCGAACTGTAGATCGTTTTGGCAGCATTAGAAATGGACTTCTTCCATATAGCTTTGCAATTGATGGAGTAAATGTTAGAGAAGCAATTGAATTGTGTCAGAAGGCATATGCTAATGTTTCAGTTTTCCGCAATGCTATTGACATCATGTCGGAATTCGCGAATACCGAAATCTATCTTGAAGAAGGTTCAAAAAAGAGTCGCGATTTCTTTACAGAATGGTTTAAGAAGATTAGATTATGGAATATTAAAGATCAGTATTTTAGAGAATACTATCGAAGTGGTAATATTTTCATTTACAGAATTGATGGACAGTTTAAACTTGATGATTTTGCGCAAATCAGTAGTCGCATTGGCAATTCTTCCAGCGCCGAAAACTCTATTCCACTTCGTTATATTTTATTGAATCCTTTTGATATTGTCGCGAAGACAAGTTCTAGCTTTAATCTTGGAGTTTATGAAAAAATCTTGTCTCAGTATGAATTAGCTCGCTTGCAAAATCCCTCAACAGAGGATGAAAAAGCGATGTTCAATAGCTTGCCAAAAGATATTAAAGATACAATCACCAAAGGTGGCTACTATAAAGATGGTTTAAAAATTAAACTAGATCCAAAGAAACTGTCGTATTCATTCTATAAAAAACAAGATTACGAACCATTTGCCGTTCCGTTCGGCTATTCTGTTTTAGAAGATATCAACACCAAAATGGAGTTGAAGAAAATGGATCAAGCAATTACCCGCACAATCGAGAATGTTATTCTTTTGATTACTATGGGAACTGAGCCATCTAAGGGAGGCATCAATCAAAACAATTTAAAAGCAATGCAATCATTGTTTAAGAATGAAAGCGTTGGCCGAGTTTTGGTTTCTGACTATACTACCAAAGCAGAATTCGTTATTCCTGATTTGAACAAGGTTCTTGGCCCAGAAAAATATAAAGTCTTGAATGAAGACATTAAACAAGGCTTACAGAATATCGTTATTGGCGAAGAAAAATACAGTGCAACAGAAGTTAAGGCACAAATCTTTGTGGATCGACTCAAAGAAGCTCGCAACGCTTTCTTGAACGACTTCTTGCAAGTTGAAATCAAAAGAATCGCTCAATCTCTTGGCATGAAGAATTATCCTGTTGCTAAATTTAGAGATATCGATATCCGCGACCAAACCCAACTTATGCGCGTGACAACTCGCCTTATGGAGCTTGGAGTTCTTACTCCTCAACAAGGTATGGAAATGTTCCACACTGGAGAGTTTCCAAAATCCGAAGATATCGCGCCCGCGCAGGAGGAATTTATCAAAAACAGAAAAAGTGGATACTATAATCCTATTGTTGGAGGAGTTCCAACTATTTCGCCGCCGACACCTCCAAACGCTGTTAAACCAACAGTTAATCAAACCAAGAAAGTCCCTGGCCGCCCACAAGGAACAACTGGTATTCCTGTTGTTAAAGCAAGTTTCTCTGTCAAGAACATTCAAAAAGTCATCAAGCAAATTGAGGAAACCAGAGGCTCTATTGAAAAGTCTCTCAAAGAAAAGTTCAACACTGAACAGTTCTCTGATCAACAAGTAAATATGATCGATAAGTTGTGCGAAGCGATTGTCGTTTCTCAAGACATAAAAAATTGGGAATCTACAGCAGCTTCTTGTGTAAACAACTTTGAACGCATCTCAGAATTGGCTCCAATGCAAGATGTTCTATCAATTGTCGCTGAACACGAATTAGATGATGACTATTCAGCAGCCCTACTTTATCACTCCCAAAAACTAAATGAAAATTAATCCATCAGATGTAAAAGTGCCACTTAAAAAAACAGTGGAAGTTAAAAAAGGTATCGTTGAAGTGTCTCTATCCAAGCGTGATGAGCAAACATCTCAAGCATATCAAGAATTCGTGACTAGTTATGTCGCAAGCATTGATCAAGCTACTCTTGCAGAAGCTGCTGCTCAATTTGTCGCTCATGAAGATGCTATCTTGGAAACCAGCGAGTCTGCTGAACTCACTCCTGCCCAGAAAAAGCTCCCTCCAAACATCCAAAAAGCTTTGCTTGAAAAAATGAACAAGAAAAAAGCAAAGGCTGAGATGGAAGAAGAAGAAGAAGATGAAGAAATGGAGGATGAGTGCGAAGATGGCGAAGGCGGCAAACCATGCGGCAAAGATTCTTGCGCAAAATGCTCTTCTAAAGCTTCCAGCTAATTTTTATACCAATGCCTTTACAACTTCCATATAGAACCACTTTTGATTGCCCAATACAGCTATCTCCTATTGGCGACGAAAGTTTTGTGTCTAAAGCTTCTTTAGAAAATCTTCATGAATTGATGCCGCAAGATATCGATTTAGAAGAAAATATCGATCTTCTAGCATTAGCTTATAACGCCGCAGTCATCAACATGTTCAATAAAAATGATGACGGTATGGATGCAGCTACAGCTATGAGAGTAGTTAACAACTTCTTACATAAGCCAACAAACATTGAGCATGATAAATCAAAAGTGGTTGGTCATATTGTGACTGCTGGTTTTAGCTCTTATAACGGAGACGAAAACAGAATTCTATCTATGCAGGAAGCGTCCGAAATGAAAGATCCCTTCAATCTATCGTTAGGGTCTGTTGTTTATAAATATGCTAACCCTAACTTCACTAAGTTAGTATTACGATCATTAGATCCAAATGATACTATGTATCGCAAAGTATCTACTAGCTGGGAAATCGGATTTGCAAGCTATCAAATTGCTTTGGGCAGTCAGAATCTCAAGGATGCCGAAATCATCACCAATCCTAAGCACATCAAAGAGATGAAGAGCAAGCTCAAAGCTTATAAAGGAAGCGGTAAGTTATCAGATGGAACACGCATTTATCGTTTGCTTACTGGCGATATCTTTCCTTTAGGAATTGGTTTCACAGGCAAGCCTGCGGCAGATGTTGAGGGTATCGTTGGATATCTTGGATCTAATCCAGAAGTTGATATCAAAGACGAAAGAGACAAAAAAAGCTATTTTAATTTTAAAAAAGACGATTTTAGTAAAAAAACTAATAAGTCTATTTCACAAATCCTAGCTATGGATGTAAACAACAAAAAAGAAACTATTATGGATGTCGAAAAAATTCTTTCCGAAGTTCAAGCACTTCTTGTTGAGAAGAAATTCTCCGAAGAGGCTGTAGCAAGTATGAGCAGCGTTTTCGCTGATGCAATCAAACAAAAAGATGCTGAGTATCGCGCATCCCTTACAAAAGCAGAAGAAGAAAAGACTGCGATTGCTAAGGAGCAAGAAGAACTCAAGGCTTCTGTTTCAGATCTTCAAGCCAAGCTCTCTGATGCAACCCAAAAGATCACTGAGTTTGAAAACTTTAAGAAGCAAGAAGAAGCAGTTGCTCGTTTCAATTCTCGCATGGAAGTTATCGATCAAGCTTACGAGCTTGACGACGAAGACCGTCAGGTTCTCGCAGATGACCTCAAGAATCTTGCTGACACCGAAGAAGCTTTCGCTTCTTACCAGAGCAAGCTTGCTATCATGTGGAGAGGTAAAAACAAAGAAGCTAAGGCATCTTTGGATAAGACCATCCAAGAAAGAATTGATGCAGAAGTAGCCAAGAAGATCGCTTCTATTTCTAAAGCTTCTGAAACCAAAACCGAAGAAACCGAAAAAGAGCTTGCTGCAAAAGCCCTTGACAAAGCAGAGGCTTCTGAGCAGGGACTTCCAAACTCCAATGAGGCTGCTTCGCAACAACAACCAACTTTACGTGAAAAGTTCGCAAGTGCGTTCTCTCGCGAAAATATCTCAATCTCCTAACAATCTAAAAAAACAAATATATGGCACTTAGAACACTACCATTCAGACAATATAGCGACAATGATGTTATCAACATGTTCGCTCTCGGGACTGGATATGTTAACGAAGCTGTAACCAACACTGGAAACGGTGATGCTGGAGTTTTCGTTACCATCGAATCTGGAAACCTTAATGTTGACACCATTACCTACGATAATGCTTATGCATCTTATCTTGGTAAGGTTGATTATCCTTTCGTCGGATCTAACCAATATCCAAGAGTTAGCCTCAGCTTGAAGCCAGCTACTTCTGGAGACGCTTTGGTTGGTATGACCCTTCGCCAAACTGCAAAGTATGACGAAAACGGCGAAAAGCTTCTTTATTACCCACAAAAGGCAGAAGAACTTATGTGCATGTTGCCAGGTCAATCTGTTCCTGTTGCTACTCGCGGTGTTTTCACCATTACCGACGCAGCATATCAAGGAGCAATTGGAATCGGCTCAGGACTCAAGCTTCCATCTGGAGTTAGCGGCAAACTTACTGGTTGCGCTATCACTGATGCAACTAGAGTTGCTGTCGTCTTGGCTACTGGATCTCGCGCATCTTCAACTTCTGTTGGCGATCAATTCGCTGGCACTGGCACTGGAGCTTATGCAATCATCGGCCTTCGCCTATAATCCTCAACCCATTAGAATATTTATATGAAAATTACTTTAAAAAGAACACCTGAACAAATCGAATTGATCAAGGCTATGGCTTCTAAGAACAAGAATGTTGCTATGGAAGCTCAGATCGCTCTTGCTGAATTCATCGGTCCTGTTTTGGCGGAAGTGATCAACAATGCTCCTACTTTGAGCAACCTTTTCACCAGCCTTCAATTCAACGCGGACGACAATCCAAGCATCCCGCTTGATCTTTACTACGACATCAATGCAGAAGACTATATCACTGTATATAGCCAAAGTGCTGCGGGTGGCCTTCCTCAGAACCAAGTTCTTCCAACTGTTTCTGAAATGAAGATCCACACTTACACTCTTGACTCTGCGCTTTCTTTCGACAAGCGTTATGCAGCTAAGAGCCGTATGGATGTTGTTAGCAAGACCTTCACCCGCTTGGCTCAAGAAATTCTCTTGAAGCAAGAGAAGACCTCTGCAAACCTCATCATGGGTTCTCTTGCAGGAGCAACCACCAATGGCAAGAAGCACATCCAACGTGCAAACACCAATGGTCGCTTCTTGCTTGCAGACCTTAACGAACTCTTTACTCTTGCTAAGAGAATCAATACCTCTTGGCTTGGTGGAACTCCAGAATCTCGTTCTGGTCGTGGTCTTACTGACCTTATCGTTTCTCCAGAAGTTGTTCAAGAGCTTCGTTCAATGGCTTACAATCCAATCAACACTGTTGGAAGCAAGACTGACATTGCTGCTACTGATGAAATGAGAACCGCTATCTACAATAGCGCAGGTATTCCAGAATTCTACGGAGTATCCATCATGGAAATCAACGAACTTGGTCGCGGCCAACGCTTCAACTCTGTCTTCGATGCAGTTGCAGGTGACACCGTATTCTCCAACGTTGGATCAAGTGTTAGTGGCGCATTCAATGGAGCTAACGACGAAATCATCGTTGGTCTTGACCGTAGCCGCGACTCTCTTGTTCGCGCTGTTGCAGTTGATTCCGAAAATGGTTCTGAGTTCTCTCTTACTGCTGACGATACCTACACCACTCGTCAACAAAAGATTGGTTACTACGGTTCCATGGAAGAAGGACGTATGGTTCTCGACACTCGCGCCCTTGTCGGCAAGATTGTCTCTGGACTTGCATAAGTCTAACCCCTCAATTGAGAGTCGCCCCAAAAGGGCGGCTCTTTTTTTTTGTTTAAAAAGCATGTTTATTGTTTATTATTAATTATGAACGAAACATTAGAAATCGCCAATGGAGTTGAAGAAGTTGAAGAAGCAGTGGCTACTGCCGATACTCCCAAAAACCTTTTGCAAAAAATTAAAGATATGAGAGCATGTGGAGAAGTTGGATCTCCTGAATTTATTAAACACATGCGCGAGTTAGAAGTTTTGTTGGGCGTGTCACAAGTCAGTCCGTTTGGCACGAATGAGTTGGAAATTTTCGAAGAGAACCTCGCATCTATGTCATACACAGACATGCAACGATTGGCGCAAAAAGTGGGCATTAATCATATGCAAGATCGTTCTTTGTTGAAGAGAAGCTTGCTTAAAGAATTCAGTAATCAAACTAAAAACAGCCGCCGAAACATCATGCCAACAGCAGTCAATAGCTTTGTGCCAGATCCCAATAACCCTAAACATCAGAAATTAATTAAAATCCTTGGGGATATTTGAGTGTAATATATTGTATGAGCGTTATTAGTGATTTAGCCACAAAAATCTTTCAAACTGAATTTGAGAGCGATACAGGAATTGTTTATCAGTCTTATATTGAAGCTTGGCTAAAGGAAAATTTGGGGCAGCTAAATACAAAGCTCAACGAATCATTTAGTGGCGTAGATGCTCCATTGAGTCTAGAAGCGCAGTCCATCTACAAAGAAATGTATATGGCTAGTTACTACCGCAAACAGTCTAGAAACGCTCTACGTGGACTTGTGGGCAATACAAATGGCGCTGACATTCTTTCATTGAGAGACGGCAATAGTTCCGTATCGTTCACCAATAAAAACGAGGTTGCAAAGGTGTATAAATCATTGGCGGATGATTGCGAAAAGAAAATCAGCGAGTTATCTCAGCAATACAATATCTATCAATCCGAGCCATTGCAGTTGGGAGGAATTGAAACAACATTCTTATCAACCCTTGGAATGTATAATAAAGTTGGATAATAAAAAACCCCGCTTTCGCGGGGTTTAAAGTTTATTCAATACCACTAAATTGAATATACAGCTTTCGAAGTGGTGTGGGTAATGTGTCGATGTCTGTTTTAATGCTAATAGTGTAATCATTGATCACTTCATAGTCGATCATTGGCTCTTCTGGATATGTCGTTGGATTGCTTGGTCCACCTACGCCAAATAGAGATTCAAACGGAGCGGGAACGGGAAGCATGTCGTCTTCTGGCGCTATAGTTTGCCAAGCTATATCTAATATATTAGAGTCAGCATTGCCAGATCCAGTATATAATACTCCTGGAGATACTACTGCTCCAGATGCGCCCAAAGCCCAATAACCACCCGAAGTATAAGCTGCCATCCATTTATGGTTATAAGATTCAGGATCTTTAATTTCGGAAACCCATTTATTATTAGATCCGCTAATATAAGAAAAATCATATGTAGTAGATTCTCCAAAATCCAAATCAATCCAAATCCTATCAAATGGCAAATCAAGATTATAATCCACGATTTTTAAATTTTCAGGAAAATTAGAAAAGGTAATAACAGGATTACTTTTATCTAAATTGGAAATAGCAGAATATAAAGGAGAGTAATCTCTATAAGGAGATGCTGTGAGTGAACTGCCAGCAAATGATCCAGTATTAGTAATGAATTCGTTGTAATCAAGAGTAATCATTTTTTATTATTAAGTTTAGTTTTGGGGCAAGCCCCCTTTGAAGTAAAAAGAGGGAGTTGATATTATCAACCCCCTCTTATAATTTTTTAACTAGCGGGAACAAAAGCTCCTACAATATCGAATGCTTCAAAGGGGGAACTTAAAAAGGGCTTCCAGTATAAGAACCGCTTACTTTGATACCGTTAGTTGAGTCATTCGCTCCACCGATTTGTGTAGAGAAAGTCAAATCAACAGTCTTGTTAGCTCCGATAGAGCTTGAGAAACCAATGGAATCCAACTGAGCTTGGCTAATGGTATAGGAGATAGCTGCTGTAGAAGTTCCAGGCTTTTTAATGGTGATGGTAATGTCTTGTTTTGGGTTAGCTTCAATCAAGTCAACTAAGCTACCTTGAGAGGTTTCTGCTTGAACACCATTAACAGTCAATGTAGAAACGATTGGGAAGTCAACAGTTCTTGCGAAAGCGAACTTGGTTCCCAATTGTTGAATTGGAGTTCTTCCAAGAGGAAGAGAAAGGCTTGCGCTTTGAACGTGAAGATCATCAAGCTTAGTGAATCCACCTACTCCAGTGCCAGTAAAGCTACCAAAAGAAATGGTAACGTCACCTGGTCGAAGAGCAGAAACCGAACCGTCAACCGCAGATCCAGTTTGATTGGTTGGATTAGCCAAAATAACTCCAAGATTCAAGGAAGTTCCAGACTCAGGAACGATGCCTGCGCCAGATCCACTATTGCCAGCGCTGAAGTTAAACGCATTCATGTTTGAACCTTCAAAGCTAACAGATGCAGTGGGAATGCTTCCAACAGCAAGATCAAGAGTATAATTGGTGAGGTAAGCGTTACCAACTCCAATTGCAGATTTTCCACTGAGAGTGGTTTCTGCATTAAGATCAGCACCTTCAGCAGTAGTAACGATATAGAAGTTGCGTCCAGTTCCGTCTTGAACGTGACCCGATGGGAACTGACCAGCGGCAGCCGCTCCAGTTTGAACGTAGAAACCTAATGCTCTTTCGTTTTTACCGTCTGTTACATAGTAGGTAAAATCAAGACCAACAGTTGGGGTTTCAAGAACAATAGAGTCAATACGAGCAAGCTGACCATATTGGTTAACATCTTGACGCGCAATATTGAAATTGTAGTTAGCAGACTGAACTCTCTTTAATTGAAAGTGATCGCCGCTAGCGGTAGAATTGTATTCTTTACTTACATAAAGACCTTCAGATTGATAAATTACTCTGTTTCGTGCCATAAATTTTTATGTTTACTGTCTTTACAGTTGAACTGATTAAAAGTGAAATTTTATATTCTTGGATAACGCTGCTGGTGAATCTCAAAATCCAAAAATCCAACATATAAATCGTTGGTAATACTTTTGGAAGCTTTATCGGATAATTTTGAGTCATCCACATCATTAATGAAGAATAATGGAGCAGTAGAATACTGAGCTTTTAGATCTTGGTAGGAGTATGATCCGCTTTTGAGATCTCCATATTCGTTGATTGGATGTCCAGACAAAGGAATGGTTGGAAATACTGATTGCGTTGAGTCTGCAAAAATCGAAAGCACTCCATCAAGCTGATAAGAGTTTTCTGCCAAAATTACTGCTTTCATCAACACTTTAGTAGTGTCTTCGCCACCAAAAGCAAAAGGGGTATTTTTAGATGATGCCGCCGATATAAAAATCGCAGGCACTACAGCATCATATGGCGCAATGTAATCTTCTTTGGGGCCATATACTCTTGGATTTACCACGTATTTTCGGTCAATCAACAAGTCTTCTTCTGTCTCATTGGTGAAATAAATGTTAAAATCTTTCACGGCAAAAGATCCTGTTACGGTGTCAGTTTTTGCCATGCCAGAAGATAGAATGCGGCCATTATCAAAGTCCAATTTAAGACCGTCATTTCTGGTTTTAAAAACGCCATTGACAAATGCGCCCGAAGGAACATTTGCACCCGAAATCGAACTATCTGTAACCCATTGTTTGTATGCGCAGCCAAAAGTTTTAAAACGAGAATCTAAACGATCATCATCATAGTAAAAAAAACGACCTGTTTGATTTGAAAATGCTTCTCCTTTGGTGAGAAGATAGTTGTCAAACCATAACATAAAAGAATTAGCGGCTGTATGGATAAATTGGGGCTTCATAATGTAGAAATTCGAATATTAGAATAGTTAATGGATAAAAATCGTTTTGTATATTTATTAATTAAGGATGAAATGTATGGAGTGTTTTTGAATTTAGCAGTTGCAATTTTTTTATCCAACTGAATACCGCCCTCAGATCTTCCTTGTGAAAATTTTTGTATGTAATATCCTAAACCAGAAATGCCTGATTCGATACCCTTGGCCCAACTCCTTCCTTTGGCCCATGGCATAGGAGTTTTTGAAAAAATAAAACTGCTCGATGGAATAGTAATTTTGATTACGAAGTTTTTTCTATTTTCGTATAAAAATGTTATGTTTGACAATTCTAAAATATTGAGAATATCAGAAATAGGATCGTCCGCAGCTTCAAATCCTATAAACGAAAAAAGATTACCAGTTCGATTGGATAAAGTCCCAGATGTATTTTCTGCATTCGCCCCATTCATTATTTCTTCTGTGACTGGGTGATTCATAAACTCTTCAATCATTTCCTGTTTGATATTATTAAATTCTTGAGTTAATGATTGCTGCAAATATTCTTTAGCAATGATTTCTATAGCCTGTTCGGCTGCTCGATCTAAAACCTGCTTTGGCATCACAATTCGATTATTCATTCGTTTAATGGAGTTAGATGAAATTCGTAGAAAATAGTATTGAAAATACCCTCTGCCATACCTGCACTTCGGATAGAATATAAACATCCATCTAGTTCTACTTTGCGAGCTTCTTTGATGAATGAGTGGGCATCGGCGGTAACGATAATTTTGACAAATCCTTGTGGCAAAATGAGCTTGTCACTTGAGCCATCTACGCCTCTTCCATTATAAAAGAATTCTTGATCAGATTTTACAAAATAAACTCGGGCTTGGAATTTTTTAGAAATTTCTTCGTATTGAATGCTTGAGCTAGAATTTTTGCTTCCATAAATAGCATTGTAAGATGGAGATGTGCTGATGCACACGCCTTTTGCGTTTTTATAAACAGTGATTTCTTTGGAAAATGTATCGTGTAAATTATACAAAACCGATTCTACGCTTCTCTGTCTTGATTCGCTTATCAAACTTGCCATATAGAATTTTACACTTTTTTTTATATTATTTAATAACAACCTGTATGGAAGCTCAAAATTGTTTAGAAAAAAGATACAAACAGTCCGCCACATTGCTGTTTAAAGAAATGCTAAAGATTGTCGAAGATATGAAAGCGGATCATGATTATCATTACGCTAAACTATACCAAAACATCCCCTCCAAATATCATCCAGTAATTAATACAGCTAATCATTTTGATGATAGAAAGTTCGCATGGATCAGAAAAAAAATCCTAGATACTGGCAACGAATCTTTTAGAAATTTTTCTTCTGAACTGGAAAATTATACGATAAGTTTTATATTTAAATAACCGTATGGAAAAGGCATTTAAAGAACTATACAGCTTTGTCGTTGACAAAGAAGTGGAAAAGGAAGAAGTCACTATCAAAGTTGACAAAAAAACCAAGGAAGAAACAACAGTCAAGAAAAAGGTGACTGCTAAAGTTCCTGTCACAATCAAACTCAAGAAGCCATCTCGCCGCGAGCTTGAAGAAGCTGAATTGGAATTCAGTGTTGAAATGAGCCGCTGTGTTAAAAAGGGCATTCTGACCAAAGCAATGTTGGCTAAAAAATATAGCGATACTGGTGGCCTCATGAGTGAAGATGATGCAGGCTCTTTGGTCGATTCCTATAAAAAGGTTTTTGATTTGCAAAATGAATTTTCAAGGCTTGAAATCGTTCAAACTAAAACAGAAAAGCAGATTGCCCGAGTCGAGCAGATCACCAAAGAACTTGCCGAAACTCGCCGCAGAATTGTTGAGTTTGAATCAAACTACCAATCTTTGTTTGATCATACCGCTGATGTCAAAGCTCAGAATCGTTTGATTTTGTGGTATGTTATTATGTTGACTTATATTCAAGAAGAGGGTGACGAAAATCCGCAGCCATATTTTGGAAGAGGAGATTTCGAAGAACGTCTTGAAGAATACTACAAGAAAGAAGAATCTGATGATTCTGTTTATTTCCTTATCGCCAAAAAAGCAGCAACTATTCTCGCATTCTGGTTCTTTAACCAAGCATCAGATAAAGAATCATTTGATGGTCTTATGGCCAAAATTGAAAATAACGAACTGTGAGTGAAGAAGAGTATATTGGAATCGTAGGAGAGATTTTTGATGGATATACAGAGTTTGAATATTTCGGCTCTACTGTTTATCTGAAACACTTTTCTATACGGGACCAAAGATATATTCATCGCTACTACAATAAATACAAGTTAATCGCAATTAAAAAAGGCATCCCCTCGGAAGAGGAGATGCTTTTGCAGTTGAGGAACGATGGGTTATGGTCGGCAGAAGAAGAAGATAAAATTGCCACTTTAAAGTCTGAGCTAGACGCCCTCATTCAAACTCAGAAAAAAATACTACTACCTTCTAAAAAGAAGGAAATGCAAAAAGACATTGATGCAAAACATTCTTCATTATTGCATCTACAAAATACACGCCGAAATGTAGTCGGTAAAACCGCAGAAGATTATGCATCCACGCGGGCTAATGAAGAGTTTATTCGATATATCATTTACAAAGATCGAGAGCTGACTAAGCACTATTTTACAGACGATGAGTTTGCAACTTTAGGGGATGAAGAGATTCGCCCTCTTTTAAAACAGCACGAATTATGCAATAATCGACTTAGTGAAGAAAATATTCAACATGCTGTTTTGAGAGACTTTTTCAACATGTATGTTTCCCAAACAGAAGATGTCGCGTCATTTTATGGCAAGCCGATTATTCAACTTTCTGCTTATCAGCTTAAATTAGCTTTGTATGCCCGAATCTTCTTCAATATTTTTCAATACAATGATGATATCCCAGATCACATTAAAAAAGATCCAATTGCTATTCTTAACTTTTCAGACAGTAAGAAAAATAAATCAGCAACATCAGCGGTAAATAAAGAAGCCGCAGCAACTGCCGTTTTCGGCGCGACTAAAGAAGATTTAGAGTTTATTGATCCTAATGCTAGAAATATTCAGTTCTCTGAAATTTTGAAGCAAAAAGGAGGAGCTATGAACATGGATGAATTAATTGAATTAATGGGTTAAATGTTTTGATTTTTGTGTAAATACACAAAACGGAATAAGGGTAAAACATGCAGTCATTAAAGATTCCAGTAACTCAGGTAGGTCTAGAACAGAGCATTCAACAGGCAATGAAAGGTGCCAGCCGTAATGCTGTAATTAATTTAGGAACCAACAGCCGCCAAATTAATGCGTTGGCGCAACCATTGGGACGAATCACTGGACAGGCAGATGAATTCACTAAATCTATGGAAGCGGCAAATGCCCGTGTATTTGCATTCGGAGCGTCTGTAGGTATTATTAACGGAGTTACAAAAGCTTTTGCAGCTTTGGTTCAAAATACTATTGCAGCAGAAAAAGCATTGGTTGGTATCAATGTTAACTTGCAGCAAAGCTCTGGAGAATTAGATAAGTTCGGAAACAAGCTATTTGATCTAGCTAAATCAACTGGACAATCTTTCGCTACTGTAGCAGAAGGAGCGTTGGAACTTTCCAGACAAGGTTTAGGAGCTACCGAAACTATCAAAAGATTAAATGATGCATTGATTTTATCTCGACTGTCGGGACTTGATGCAAAACAATCTGTAGAAGGTTTGACTGCTGCTTTCAACTCTTACAAAGATACGGGAATTACAACTACTCAAATCGTTGACAAGTTAGTTACTGTTTCTCAGAAATACGCTGTTTCGGAACGCGATCTTATTGAAGGTTTGAAACGATCAGCTTCTACCGCAGATTTGGCGGGAGTTTCATTTAATGAATTAGTTGCGGTTATTACTGCTACTCAAGAAATTACTGCGCGTGGTGGTGCTGTATTGGGTAACGCCTATAAAACAATTTTTTCTAAAATTCAAGACAAAGCAGTTTTGCAAGATCTTAAAGATTTGGGTATTTCTGTTACTGATGCAAGCAATGAGGTTCTTCCTGCTATGAAGATCATTGAGAATTTATCGGTTGAGTTTCAATCGCTAGACAAATTAAAACAATTCGATTTAGCCAAGAAGATTGCAGGTGGATACCAATTGTCTAACTTATTAGCTCTTTTTAAAGATCTTACCTCTTCTAGTAAGAAATACTCGCAAGTCTTAATTGATATTGATCAAAGTGTTGGAAATTCTGCAAAAAAAAATGCCACACTAAATGAAATACTCGATTCTGTAATCAATAGAGTGTCTCTAAGCGCCGAACAGTTAGGTATTACTCTGGGCAAACTAGGAGTTACGGACAACTTAAAGAATCTTTTAGACTTTTTTGACGAAATTTTAGTGGGCATTCAAAATATCCTTGGAGAAGAAAGTGCTTTGGGAGGGCTCCTTAGAGGGTTAGCTAAGGGTATCGGAAGTGTTTTGTCAGGTCCAGGTTTAGCTTTATTCGGTGGCATTATTCTGAAACTATCAAAAGACCTAGTTCAATTCGGATTTTCAAGTCTTAAAACATTCTTTGGTATTGGCAAGGCTACTCAAGAAATTGCCAGTGTTGAAAAATCGATCAATACAATTTTAGCGACCAATGTTGGATTACAACAACAACTATTTCAATTAGAAGGCAATAGAGCGGGCCAGCTTAAAGCAATAACTGATGCATTGATTCAGCAAGAAGCGGTAATTCGCAGAAGCGCATCTATTTCAAAAGAATTAGCTGCTCCATCTTATCAAGCGGGATTACGCGCAACTTCTGGAGGTTTAAGAATCAATCCTAAAACTAATGCTGCTGAAGGTTACATACCTGCTGTTGCAAAAGAATCTGCTGATATTTTTAACGGAGTCGGAGGCGCGAGATCTGGCGATAAACCAGTAGTTATTCCCAACTTTAATTTTGGTGGAGGCAAAAAAGGCTCTATTGTTGCTAATACTGGAGAGTATGCAATTCCTAATTTTGCTGGAGGAACTGGCACCGCTATCTTTAATCGAGACATGGTGCAAAAGATGGGCCTTCCTGCTGGCGCTAAAAAGATTACTGCGGCTGGAGGATTCATTCCTAATTTTGCTCAGACCATTGAGCAGAGAATTGCGAAAGCTAGATCAAGCGCACCAGCAGCAGCAGCTTTATTCAATCAATATCCTGATGTATATAAAGCTAATTTCCCCGAAGATTATCAAAGACGCATTGCATCTAAAGAAGCTGGAGTTTTTGCATCTCAAAGAGATATACAAAATAGCCAATTAGAAAAATCTAACAAAATCGGTTCTCTTCCAGTGATCAATGAAGCAATGAAGTATGGACTACTCGTTGCTCGTAAAGCCATCAAATCAGGTGTTGAAGAGATATATGCAAGTAAAGATAAAAAAATCTCATTATCTCCAGTGCCGAACTCTGCTTTCAAGATTAGATTTCCATATGCGGGTATTTTGGATGATAGATTTGACGCAGAAGCTTTGGAGAAAAGATTTTCTTTACAGGAAGCTAGAGAAAGCTTAGAGGAAGAAAAAAGATCATCAGGAAAATCATATTCAGAAAAAGATGTAGTTGATTATGCGGGAGTATTAATGAAAACAGGATCTGCCGCATCATTTTCTGGAGCTTCAATGGAAGAAAGATTACGACGCGCTGCTAATATTTCAATGCAGAAAATTGGGCAACGAATTGACTTGCCATTAAATGATAAATTAAAATCATTAACCTCTGGATTCCCACCTTCAGTTAAATTCGTAGAAGTTAAAAACTCTATGTCTGATGATAATTTGATCAGTATGGGCAAAAAACTTTTCGATACAGATTTGATCTCTAATATTGCGAAAAATCTTAATGCCGCTCAAATTAAAAAACGCGCATCCCATGGATATGTGCCAAATTTTGTGAGCGAAAGTTATGTTCTTGAAACACTTAAAAGAATCAAAGAAGGAACAAGTGGCTTCTCAAAGCAAGAACAAGAAATGTTCTTGAGAAAGTTTGGAGCATCATCTTCTACTGGTGGAAGAGGAATTTCCTTGAGACAGGTATTTGACACTCTTGATTCTGAAATTGACATTTCTTCTTTAGTAGATAAAGCATATGCTGCTGCTGGACCAACTGCATCTACTGAGCAAGTGTTCCAAATGTTCGCGAAGCAAACCTCAACAAATCCAGAAGGATTACGAGCGTTGGTTAAAAGAAAAGGCTTCGTTCCAAACTTCGCTGACCCTCTCAAAGAAGCTATCAACCGTGAAATGGCGGCTGGAGTGCCCGCTTCACAAATTTATATCGATAAGAACCCTTCTCTTAAAAGCGCAGCAAATCCAATGGGTTTGATGGTTGCAAATCGTCGTGACGAACCAAATGGTGGCTATCAAGGCATCAATCGTGCAATTAAAGAAGGGCGTAATCCTAAGACCTATGGCGCTGCTAGAGGGTTTATTCCTAATTATGCTGATTTTGATATTACTGGGACGCCTTTATCTCAAAAAGGAGGCAAAATTGTTTCATTTAAAAAAATCAATGAAGCTGTTAATAATTTTGTAAGAACCTTAGATTTAACTAGCAAAGATCTAACTATTGCAACAGAAGCGAAGTCTTTGAGAAATTCAATTAAAAATCTAGCAGAGGTCAATAATCTTGATGCTACTTCGAAAAAAGCTGTTGCTGAGTCGGCGTTTGCTTATATTAAAAATAAACAAACTATCCAAAAACAAGAAGCTTTAATTCCAATTGATCAATCTAAAGATTCAAAACAGTCAAAGGATATGCTTGGAACTATCTTTGCATTGCAGGCCGCAATGAGTTTGTTAACTGGTGCTACAGAGGGAGCGTCTAGCAAATTAGAGAAAAATCTCAATGCCATTGCTAGTGGATTAAGCACATTTTCCACTATTCAATTTGGTTTTGAAGTATTGTCCCAGAGGCTTCCAAAATTTGCTGGATTTTTAGGTCCAGCGGGATTGGCAATTGGAGCGTTAACGGCTGCTTTTCAAATTGGATCTTCGGTTTATAATGATCAATTAAAGATTTCCGAAATTGCTAATAAGAGTTTGGCTAAAATGTCCGACGCAGCAAATAAAGCCTCAATTAATTTGGGATCAATGTCTAAAGCAAACCAATTAATAGTTCGCGAAAATGCTAAAAAAGTATTTCAAGAAGCCACATCAACCCAGGGTAATAATTTCTTTGATCTGTTTCAAGGAGTAGGAGATGAATTGCCTAATGCTTTATTAGATGCGATATCAGAAGCTGCTGGAGCTGGAGTCGATACTGAATATATTAGAAAAATACTCACAGACGCAAGAATCAACGATGTCGTATCTTCTGTCGGCGGAGTAACAACCGCTCGTTTTACAACTAAGGAGGTAGAAGGTTTAATAAATGAATTATCAGATTTAACAAGGGCAACTGAGGGAGCAAAAGAGTCTTTATTAAATTTTGATTTATCAAAAAACCCTGAAATTAGACAGGCTTTGTTGGTGCCAGATAGCGAATTTCAACAAAATCTTAATCCAGAGTTCATGGGCATGGGTGATGATAAATATACAATATTAAGAGATTTATTGAGTCAAAAAAATGTAAATACCCCTATTGCCCAAAATGAACTAATCAGTTTGTTAAGAGCTAAAGTTGTAGGAGAAAATGATTTAAAAAATAAACAGGAAAAAAACCAATTAGATCAAATTAATTTGGACTTGGCTAAAGAAAGTTTAAAAACTGCTTTAGAATTATCTAAATTAACTGCTCGACAATTTGATATGTTTGATAAAAAAATCCTAGTGTCTAAAATTATAGGAGATTTGTCAAAAGAAGAATTGCGTAATTTAGAAAATATAGAACAGCAAAGACAACTGGAAAAAAATACAGCAGATGAAATTGCATCAATTGTTTCATCTCAAATTGATAAACTACAAGGAATTGAGGGGTCGGCATCAAAAACCATTGAGTTGCAAAAACAACTAAGATCATTATCAACAGACGATTTAAATAATAAGTATAAAGTTTTGGATATCTTAAATGAAATTAATCAAATCATTTTCAATAATAAAGATTTATCACAAGCAGAACAGAACTTGTTATCTCAAAAAATAGAAGGGTTATTAGAGATAAAAAATATAAATCTTGAAGATTTGAAAAATAGACAGAAGGCGACAGAAGAAGCTTATAAGCAAGCATCTTTGTTTAAGACTGGATTCAAGTCTGGATTAGTGAGTATAGATGAGAGTGTCAAAAATTTTGGCTTTAATCTTGGTGAAAAAATTCCACAGTTATTCACTGATAAAATGTCACAAGCAATGACTCAGTTGATCGAAGGAGGCCAAAGCTTTGGAGATGTCTTACAAAACGCAGCATATGAATTTGTGAAAGAAATCAATAGCCAAATCTTTAGTAACTTGGCTTCTAAAGCTACTCAGTCTCTTGGGGGCTTTGGTATGGGCTTTTTAAATAAAGCTTCTGGAGGCCCAATTATTGGAGGTTCTGGTAACAAAGACGATGTTCCAGCGATGCTTATGGGCGGCGAGTTCGTTATCAATAAAAAGGCGGCACAAAAATATGGAATGGATTTTTTGACAGCCTTGAATAATGGATCTATCTCTGGCTATGCCAAGGGCGGCAAGGTTCAATCTGGAGGCAAAGGAAACTATTTCACTCCAGGACAATATAATCTTGGCGGAATTTCTGGAGCTAAGAATTTGCTTGATTTTTCTTCGCAAGCTTATACCAGCGGATCAAGAGATCAAATAGTTAATAAAGGATCTTATGCAGCTATCGCTTTAGAAGCTGAAAGCGCACGCTTGACTAATTTTGGAAGAAGAACAGGTCCAGCAGCCGAAGCATTGCGATCAGCAAAAGGAGAAGCTTTAAACTTGTATTTACAGGATTATAGAGCAAAACAAGAATTGCGCAAACAACAGAAGGCCCAAGACAAAGCATTTAGAAACCAATTGATTATGTTGGCTGCATCTGTGGCAGTTAGTGGTATTGGTGGCGCAGCTACTACTGGATTTAAAAATGCTTATGCAGCCTCAGCCAACACTGGTGGAGCAAGATTATTGGACGCTACAAAAGGGATCTGGAGTGGCGGAAATATTGGAAGCGGCATTATGGGGGGCGGATTAAAAAACCTTTTCTCTGGTAATTTTGGGCTTGCTGGACAAACTTCTATTCCGAAGGCTATTATGATAGGAGGCACTGATAAATCAGTGAACGTTCCAGTAATTTCTACTCAAAAATTAGCTATAGATACAGCATCTAATTATTCAAATAATTTCGAATCAAGCTTGCCAATAGATAATATTTTACCAACGAATAATTTAAGCAATCTCGCACAAAGAAATCTTACTTTGAGAGCGAATGCTGGAGATCTTCTTAAAGGAAAATATAATTTCACAGATGATCAAGTAAGAGCATATCTTAATATGAGTAGCTCTGCCGATTTATTAAATTTATTGTCTAAATCCCCAATAACTGAAACAACGAATCCTTTATTGAAGGCAGTAGGAGGATCAATCCCATATACCTCTGGTATCGATACAATTCCAACTATGCTATCTGGCGGCGAATTCATTATGAATCGTGCCGCAGCACAAAATATCGGAGCGGGAAATCTTCAAGCTTTGAACTCTGGAGCAAGATCATTGCCAACAGAAGAAAAGAGCGAAGAATTGAACGACCGTTTAATTGCGAAGCTTGACGAGTTGATTGAAGCTTCGGGCTCTGGAAGCAATATCACCATCAATGTTGAGTCTAGTGGACAAACAACCCAAAGCACCGAAGGAAACCCAGCAGAAGCGAAGCAGCAGCTTGCTAGACAGATCAGAGACGCAGTTCTCAAAGTCATCCAAGAAGAAAAAAGACTCGGAGGTCAATTAAGAAGATAACGCACCATGTTTGGACAAGTATATAACGACGAAAACAAGTTTTTTGTATCTGGTCAAGAGATTATTGGCATAGATTCATTAGATATTTCGTATGCTAATTCGGCATCGATTGCAAAATATGTTGGATTCAAACGCGGGAACACAATCAGCACTGGTCCGACACAAAGTAGGGTATCTATTTCTCGCAGCTTGATTTTTCAAGATCCGCTTTATAATTATACTGGTAACTCACAAATCAGCGGCAGCATTAACTACCAAGATAGCAGCTACGGATTCAATAGTGGATTTTTAGAAGAGTATATGGTCAATTGTGCAGTTGGATCACTTCCAAAAGTCACTACCAATATTGTTGTTTATGATGAGTTTCGAAGAAACAGCAAAGATGCCTCGGGTTCTGTTGAGCCCCCAAATATTTTGATTCCTGATCAAGGGTCTATTTTTGCTGTATGCGATAATAGTTCTACAAATAGAGTTGTAGGATTCGATTACTCTGTGAAATGTGTTAGAAGACCAATTTATTCTATTGGATCAAAATTTCCTAAAGAAGTCTGCTTAATACAGCCTATTGAATTTGCTGCAAGTGTTCAAATTGATGTTGATGATGCTTTGTTACAAAATTCGATGGATTTTTTCACAGAAAAAGAAAATAAGATCATTGTTTTCTTAATTAAGAATCGCAGCAGAGAAACGACATTGCAAGAACTGACTATTCCAAACGCATCTCTTGTATCTGAGTCTGTTTCGAGTTCGGCTGATGGAGGAGTCAAGTTGACATTGAATTATATTGGTCATTTAGATTTATGAGCACATTTTATGATAGAACCACTGGCAACATTGTAGGAGAAGAACCGTTAACAGGTTTATCTCTCGATCCTGTATATGGATCAAGAGTATCTTTCAGCGCCAAATCCAATCAATATGAAACCCAACATGGATTCTTTAATTCTATTCCATTGTCAATTAATAGCTTAAATGCTAAATTTGAATTGCGATTTGATGTGAACCAACAATACGCTAAAAAACTTGTTGGCTTTATCGAAAGACAAGAAGGTCATAAGCTATTTGCATTTGATGACGCTTCTAATTTTTATAAGCCTGTCAGTGGTGTTTGCGATAATTACAGCGTCAATCATATCAATAATAACCATTACGAAGTGGCCATCTCATTTGAGGTAAATGAAGCTCCCAATTTATTTAATTGGTCTGGCATGAATTTTATTAATAAAAACGTGAATAACTGGCAAGCTGGCACAGTTTATGACAAGTATGACATTGTTTATAGAAACGTCCATACAAACAAATTAAACAACTTTTTCTATTGCACCGAAGATCACACATCATCTAGCGCAAGCATAGATGGGCCAACTGGATCGGCATCTAAGTGGACGCAAGAATTCTTTTTTGAGCCAGATATTGGAATGCAAAACGACGTAAACATCAGAGTAGATAAGATTGAATTTAAAAACTCATTTACTCAACGAATGAAGACTCGCCGCAATTTGTCAGTCACAGATTTTTCTTACCAATTTTCTAATTTGACCACAAAAGAAGCAAAGGCGATTATGCACTTTTTAGAAAACAAAGGTGGCTATAGAAGATTCCAGCATTCTCCGCCTTCTGTTTATGACCGAGACAAAGTATTTTATTGTCCATCATGGAGCCATGTTTTTAAATATGAAAACTCTCACGATATACAAGTTTCGCTTGTAGAAGATCCTTTGGGTGTAATTCCAACAAACACATGAAAAAAGCAGTAATAAAAAGTAACTCGGCCTTTGTTTTGATTGGCGATTCACCTGCATGGATTACAGGCGAAGATTCTGGCAAGCTTTTATCGCTTGTTCAAAACTGCGACTTTTCCATCTCCACTCAAAGACAACCAACCAAACAACTAGGTAGTCAATTTTATGCCGCTAATAACATTTTTGTGGCCCCAGATGTGGAGTTTTCTTTGGATTATTATTTAACTCCATATTTATCCAATGAGTTATTGATAGGGTTATCTGTGCCAGAACAATTCTATTCTCCAGCAATTTCAGGAGTTAGAGGAAAAAGCAATAATATTTACCTATTAATGGATACAAAAAACGGCACCGATGGTTTTGATGAGCCTCGACGCACAGATCCATTAAACGCCAATTTTAGCGGATTTAATTCAATTGCTTTTGGCAACTGTTTCTGCAATAGATATTCTGTTTCATTCTCCATTAATCAAATACCAACTGCATCAGTTGGATTCATTGCATCCAATATTAGATTTGAATCTTTAACGGGTAACGAAATTTCTGTGCCAGCAATTAATTTACAATCTGGCGATAATAGTGGATCAGGATATTTAAACTTGTCCAATTTATATCAAACAATCACTGGCAATTTTATTCAATTTGATGAAGAATCCAAAACTGAATATGCGCCTCCAGTCGCTTCTCCAAGCACAAGTTCTTTTTCTTTAGAAAAAATGGATATTGGTGGCACAGACTTGAGAGATTTGGCTAATCCTATTTTGCAGTCTTTTTCTTTTGATCTGGAAATTCCAAGAACGCCTCTATATGGATTAGGCAGCAAATATGCTATTGACAGAAAAATACAATTCCCAATGAGAGGTCAGACACAAATTTCGTGTTTGTTTTCTGGAGTTGATACTGGGGATTTGAATAATCTTTTCCCATATGAGAAAAAATATTCTTTTGAAGTTGCGTTTTGCGATGATAAGAAATTAAATACAGGTTTTTATAAAATTGACCACGCTCGTTTAGAGAGCGCATCTTATTCTATGTCAGTCAATAACATCATGCAATTCAATGCATCATTTTCATTTGAAGTTAATGAACAAACTGGATTATTTATGAAGCGTGAGACAAATACTGGTTATCTATGGCAGAATGTAGAGGATTTATGGCAAAATTTAACAGTAAATTGGTCGCAAGCATAATAAAGGTGTAAATAAATAGCATATCATGAATTTAGGGCCAAACAAAATTTCCTTGACTTATCAATACGTGCTGAATCAAAGCGGCAGTGCAATTACATTGGGTAATGGTGGAGCGGTTAATTGGGCGGCTAATGGATTAATTTTAAACACAGGGAACCAAACAATAAGTGGTGTTAAAACCTTTGCTTCTTCTATTATTGGAAATTTAAATGGAAGTATCAGCGGCAATGCAGCAACCGTTACTAACGGAGTTTATACAATAGGAGATCAATCAATTTCTGGTGTTAAAACATTTGTAGAAAGCGTTAATATTTCAGGAGATTGTATATTAGGCAGCGATTTATCAGCCAATGCTTTTGGATACCTTTCGCCATCAAATAGTTTTGGAAACGAAGCTGCAATTAATGATTTTGGAATGAACGCATCTGCCAATTCATTCGGAGCTTATTCATTCAATACCATAGGCTCTTTTGCTGCTGAAAACCAAATCGGGCTTAATGCCATCAGCAATTATTTTGGAGAAGCGCCTGATACTTTATTAGCAACAGTAAATAATTTCGGATCATACGCCCAAAACAAATTTGGAGCTAGTGGATCGAATATTTTTGGTCTTGATGCTTCTAATGAATATGGATCTGGTTTATTCGCAGGGCCAATTAGATTGTTTTTGCCTCAATTCAGCGGCTCATCATCTCAAACAGGTCAAACTGGAGAATTAAAAGTAAGCGGCTCTGGCCTTTATATCTGCACAGGCGCTAATGCTTGGGGGCGCATTTTCATTTCATCATTTTAATATATGGCTATTCAAAATCCAACACCTATCGTTGTCGAAGTTTCAGAACCGACTGTTTATGATTCATTTTGGGCGACAAGACTTATGATTCAAGCTCCATCACCAACTGGTAACGCTTCTGCATTCATAGAGCTTGTGCCATACAGCATTGATGCTCAAAAGACCCTTAATGACGTAAAACGCATTCACATTAAAGATCTTTGGAAAACAGCAGATGAAAAGCCCGAAGTAGCTCAGGCAATCTCATCTATTCTATCAGCAATCAATGTAATTGTGAACAGTTAAGATTTCGAATCAAATTCGATTTTAACATTTTTACTTTCGTAATTCTTTTTGAACATGTCAGGATGCTTCGCGCCTTTACGAGCTTTTGAGTAGTTTTCGTAATATTTCTCTTTGACTGGATCGACTCCACCTGCCAGTGCCGCTCTTTTTTGACTCATTTCTGCACTTCTATCCAAGAGGTCGCCATATGTGCCTTTTTTATTTGAAGTTTTATCCACAAACTGTTTTGAACTAAATGGATCAACTGCTGCATCGATAGATGCTTGAGGAACAGTAAAAACTCTCTTCCAGCATTTTTCGTCTCCATCAGTTCCAAAGTATTCATGAACTTCGCTCATAGTTTGAACGATTTCTCGATACTCGTCTGTTTCAGTGTTGTGATAAATATAGATTGGCATAATTTAATCAAATGATTTTACAATAGCCTCGACAGTCTTGGCGTAAGAAAACTGCTTCTGCAATAGCAAGCCATTTTTATTGACTTTATTTGTTGCAATTTTATTCGCAGCTTTTTCCATACCATCGATAATAGCATCTTGATTATAGAAAAAGAATGATCCTTGATTGAATTCTGCGCCATTGATAAAGAACATTCCATCATGGCTGTCAATAGTTCCTTGAGGCTCAATAAGAATAGCATTATCAGCATTCGCCCATTCTTTGTGAGATGTGTGATTGCCTACGACAGACCACTTTCCTAAGCAAGTAGCATTGAAAGCAGGAAGATTCCAACCTTCGGCCAAACTCAAGCCAGTTAAGTCAATATCAATCGCATTCAGCAATTCATTAACTTCTTTATTGGTTGGAAGATAAGGCAGGAAATTGATATTGGTGTATCTTTTCCCCTCAAGAATATTAGCAATCACGGCATTCATCTGATCGGGCTTTAAAAATGGATTTGTAATGCAGCAAGAAAGCTGATAACGATTATCATTTCCAAATCTTTTTAGCCAAGCCTTGATGATTTCAGCGGTATGCTTTCTTTTTTCAAACTTGCCCATAAGGCCAAAATGAACGACTCCTTCTAAGTAGGTTTTGTTTGTGACATGGAAGTCGGGGTCAAAACCCAAAGGAATAAATTCAACATTATCACAACCAGCATTTTCAAAAAGAGTTTTTGAATAGTTGGAGCTTAGGATTGTCTTATCCTGAGATTTACAAACAGCAATTTCTTGCTTGGTGGGAGCGCTGCATTCATAAAACGTATATAAATGCTGCTTTGGCGATTTACGATTTTCGCCACCATTAAAATGCCACAACTTGAATGTTGGATGCTTTTCGGCTAGAAAATCCAATCGTTGATCGATGCTCTTTTTCAGCCATTGAGAAAAACCAGTGTCGAGCGAATAAGCCGAAACATCGGGCTGCCCAACAGGGAACAGCCCGACTTCGACGTTCTGATTATACATTTCTCTCAGAATATTGACAGACACGTTGCCAAAACTAAGAGAATTAATCGGAGCTTCTACGATAAGTTTCATATTTTTTTAAATAGTTCTTTTTCTCTTATTGAGATATGATGTTCTGCATGATGCTTGCTACATAACCATCTGACATTCAAAGGTTGAGAATAGTCATCATGATGAGCTTCTGATTTACAGTCGCCACATATTTCACATGGCAATTTGGTTAAAGATCCATTTTTTATTGCTCTTCTGACTTTCGAATGGCAGCTAATTTTTTCTTTATTTCTAATTCTCCAATTTTTTTTAGCTTCGGAACATGCTAAACTATTTATTTTTGATTTATTAATTGGAGACTGTTTTTTTCTACATCGCGACCTTTCGTTTGCAATCCAATTTGGATTCAATTTATTCTTTTCAATGTTGGATTTTGAATCAGATTTGCAGCAAGTCTTGCATTTATTTAAATGCCCATCTAGCATCCTACTATGAGTATAAAACTCAGTTATCGGAAGCATAGAAAGGCATTTAAAGCATCTTTTCATCAATTAGAAAGGGATGTCTGAATCTGAATCATCACTTGATGAGGCAGCAGCAGTCGCTCCAGAAGCAGGAGCAGCGTCAGATTTCTTTTGACCACCACCAAGGAACTTGACCTTATTGGCGCGAATATAATTCTTGGAAAGAGTCTTTCCGTCACCGCCTTGCCATGAAGAAAGGCAAAGCTCTCCTTCAACAAGGACTTCGCGACCCTTAGCTAGGAACTGAGAACAAACTTCTGCGGTCTTTTCCCAAGCTTCGACATCAATGAAGCACTTATTTTTCGCATTATTTTCAGAAATGCACATGCGAAGAGTGCAAATGGTCTTACCAGTTGTGGTTGTTCTGGTGATTGGATCGTTGACAAGATAGCCTGCGGCAATAATTGTGTTATACATTGTTTATTTCTTTCTTTATTTTTTGAATAAATTTATTATGAATATCAATACATCCTTGGATGCTCATATTCAAATGCTCGGAAATTTCTTTCCATGAATGAGCCTTATTATAACCAAAACAATACCTCATGTCAAGAATTTTTTTGACACGTTTGTCAGGATTATTTTGGGCTAAATGAAGGATTTTTAAGACTATTTCTTTTTGTTGAAGATCGGATAAAAAGTCTTCAGAGCTAGATTTTTCTTTAATAGAATCGTCTAAAGGCTCTTCGATCATTTTTTTGTTTTTATTAAACATGTTCAAGCATCTCCATCTTGTTTCGTTCGCAAGGTAAGTAGAGAACTTGGTATTTTTATCTACTTTAAACTTTAAAGCAGCGGAGTAAATCGAGTAGTCTTTGTCAGATAAGATCTGTTGTTTATCCATGAACTCGCAAGAGTCAGATACCGTTTTATTGACGATATCGACATAGATACCCGAATGACGATTGATCAATTCTTTTAAGCTTTCACTATCGTTGTTTTGTTTGATATTTTCAATTAAGGAGATGTCTGAATCCATTTTTCAAATTCACTTGCAGGGACGGTTTCGTTTAAAACCTCATAAGCAATAGCTACAAGCCACTGCTCGTCAGAAATAGTTGGCCAAGTAATCGATGTGGAACACAAGGATTTGAGGGGCACAGTATTTTCTTTTTCATCTTGATTTGCTGGAGGAATTAGATTACCATCAGAGTCTTGACGCTCTACATAAATAGAGTAGCCTCCGATTTTTTTGACCCAATCCAGTTCATTTGGAAATCTTACATCGCATATAATCACAACTTCGTCGTCAGACAATGTGTTTTCTACCGACTTGACCCATACATTTTCATCAAGCTTTCTTCTTACGTGAGTGCCCCATGTAACCAACAATGGACGAATGATTTTCTTTTCTTCATCGTCTTGAGTAAAAGCACTGATGCCAATTGTTTTGGTTAAAAACTCGTCACACTCTTGTTTTAAAGCGTTGGCGAATGATGTGGTTCGGCATTTAATATTACGCTCACGTAGGATAGCGCAGATTTGAGCACCAAGCGTATCTTTGCCGCTTCTTGCGACACCTGAAATTCCAATTACCTTTTTCATGCCGAAATTTTCTTTCCAGTGCTACCAAAGCCACCTTCTTGCCTTGTTGTTTCGTCAAAAGAATCAACCAAACAAAGAGATGGAAGAAGAGTCTTGGTAAAGACAAGTTGACCGATTTTATCGCCTTTTTGGTAAATCGAATTGTGATCGATTTCGATTAAAACGTCATTATGCACGATATTAAAATCAATAGGCTGAGGGATATATTTAAACCTGACCTTGATTGTTCCGCGATAGCCATTGTCGATTAATCCTACGCTATTTGCAAGCACTAGATTAGTTTTTGAAATTGACGACCTTGGCATTAAAAATGTATGATATCCTTCGCTTGGAGCAATAACCAGATTAGTATCGTATTCGATATATTCAATCTTGTTAAAGTAATTAGCGATTGGCTGAGAACCAACAATTTTAGGTTCAGAAGCTGCCACGATATCATAGCCAGCATCACCTAAATGGGCGGGCGATATTACGTTAGTTAGAGAATTAACTTTCAGATTCATTTTTTTCAATATGTTCGATCATTTTAGCTGCATGATTATGCATTCCTAAATCCGCTAAAATAGAGGGTGAGTAAACCAAGTATGTTTGGCTAGGATCATAAACAATAGGTGTGACAGAAATAGCTGCCCCTACGGAAAATTGATGCTCGTCATTATCGTTGATCTGCCTCTTCAATGCTTGGGTGGCCGCATCTTCTGGCGAAGAAGCGTTGTCAATAATATGAGCCCATTCAGCACTGGAGCACAAAAACGCTTTTATGAGTGTTTCTTCTGGCATGCAAGTAACATAGTTTAGATACTTAATTTAGTCAAGCAAAAAAATTTTCCTCTATTAAATTAATTTTGAATAACTTTCGATAACCGACAACGAAATACTTAAAGAACTACTTTACTTAAAATTAATTTAATCGTCTTCGTATTATATTAATCGTTAAACGTGGTAGGCTCATCCAAAGTTGTTGTTTTAAATCGAAAAGCTACTACGTTATCGTAAGAGATTTTTTTTGGATGTCAAGAAAAAAATTTAACTAAATTTTCGCTTGAATCACTCTTTGATTTGGGCTAGAGTGTAAATTACACTACTATGATTTTTGAGGAACAGGTATCGAGGAAGCCAAATCATTATCCTTGGACAGAGGATTTTATTGAAGCCATGCACAATGGATTTTGGACAGACAAAGAATTTTCATTCAAATCTGACGTTCAACAATTTAAGGTTGAACTTTCGGATCAAGATCGTGAAATAATCGTCCGCACTTTATCGGCTATTGGCCAAATTGAGGTTGCTGTGAAGACATTTTGGGCCAAGCTTGGCGACAATCTCCCGCACCCATCTCTGCAAGATTTGGGATACGTTATGGCCAATGTGGAGGTCATTCACAACAATGCGTATGAAAGACTTCTAACAGTTCTTGATCTGGAGGATATCTTCAATGAGAATTTAAAATTGGACTGGATTCAAGGTCGCGTGAAGTATTTGAAAAAATACACCCACAGATTCTATAAGGACAGTAAGAAACAGTATCTTTATGCTTTGATTCTATTCACGCTATTTGTCGAAAATGTTTCTCTGTTCAGTCAGTTTTACATCATCAATTGGTTCGCTTCATTCAAGAACGTTCTGAAAGATACCGACCAACAAGTTAAATACACAAGAAACGAAGAAATGATTCATGCTTTGGTTGGCATGAAAATTGTCAATACAATCCGTGAAGAATACCCTGATTTGATTGATCAGGAATTCAGCGACCGCATCGCGCACGAAGCAAAAGAGGCATTTGAAGCAGAATCCAAAATCATTGATTGGATGGTTAATGGTTTGCAAGAAAAAGGATTGTCTGCGCCTCTTCTTAAAGAATTCGTTAAAAATCGAATCAACGAGTCTCTTGTTCAAATTGGCTTCGATAAGGTTTTTGACATTGACGAATCGCTATTGCAGGATACAATGTGGTTCCAAGAACAACTTCTTGGTAATAACATGACTGACTTCTTCCATTCCCGCCCAGTGGAATACAGCAAAAAGAATCAGTCGTTTGACGAAGAAGAATTATTTTAATATGAGTGAAAGCGTATATTGGTTGAACGAGGACTCAAGAAAATTTCTTGAGAGGGGTTATTTGTTGGAAGGTGAAACTCCAGAAGGTCGCATCCGCGCCATTGCTGAAAAAGCAGAGGCGATTTTGCAGCTAGAAGGATTTGCGGATAAATTCGAAAAGTATATGCTTCTTGGTTTTTATTCTCTATCTTCTCCAATTTGGTCTAATTTTGGAAGAGAAAGGGGATTGCCTATTTCATGTTTTGGAAGTTATATTGAAGATACTTTGGAATCCATCACTGGACACAAGTATTCTGAGATTTCGATGATGACCAAAGCTGGCGGCGGCACCAGCGCATATTTTGGCGCAGTTAGAGGTCGAGGCGAACCTATCTCTACAGGCGGCAAATCCACTGGTTCTGTGCATTTCATGGAGCTTTATGAAAAGCTTATGAATGTCGTATCGCAGGGTAATGTGAGGCGCGGAAGCTTTGCAGCTTATCTTCCCATTGATCATCCTGATATCGAAGAATTTCTAAAGATCAGAGGAGAAGGTAATAGCATTCAAGACATGTCAATCGGAGTTTGCGTATCTGATGAATGGATGCGTAAAATGATTGATGGAGATAAAGACGCTCGTAAAATTTGGGCGTTGGTTATTAAAAAGCGTTTTGAAAGCGGATATCCATATATCTTTTTCAGCGACAACGCAAACAACCAAGCTCCGCAGGTTTACAAAGATAAAGGATTAAAAATCAATCATTCTAATCTTTGTAGTGAAATCCAATTGTCGAATTCTGCTGACGAGTCTTTCGTATGCGATCTTTCTTCTATCAATTTGGAACGATGGGATGATATTGCGCAGACCGATGCTGTGGAAACGCTCGTTTTCTTTTTGGATGCAGTCATGAGCGAGTTCATCGATAAAACTGAGCACATGGCTTTCATGCAGGCTCCTCGCAAATTTGCGATCAATCAAAGAGCATTGGGAGTGGGTGTTTTGGGCTGGCATTCTTATTTGCAATCGAAAATGATTGGATTCGAATCGTTTGAAGCTAAAATGCATAATGTCGAAATTTGGAAGTTTATTCGTGAAAGAGCAGACAAAGCAACTCAAGAATTGGCTTCTATTTTTGGTGAGGCTCCACTTCTAGTTGGCTATGGACGCAGAAATTCCACTACGCTCGCAGTAGCTCCAACTACATCAAGTTCATTTATTTTGGGTCAAGTGTCTCCATCGATTGAACCTCTCAATAGTAATTACTTTGTTAAAGATTTGGCGAAGGGTAAGTTCACTTACAAAAACCCATATCTAACAAAACTACTTCAAGAAAAAGGAAAAGACGCTCAAGAAATTTGGATGCAAATTCTGGTTGCAGGGGGAAGTGTTCAGTCTCTCGATTTCTTGACCGAAGAAGAAAAAGATGTATTCAAAACTTTTGGAGAAATCTCTCAAAAAGAAATTATCATTCAAGCTGCGCAGCGCCAAAAATATATTGATCAAGGTCAAAGCTTGAACATTATGGTGCCGCCAACAGCCAAACCGAAAGATGTCAATCAATTGATGATTTTTGCTTGGGAGAATGGCATTAAAAGCCTTTATTACCAAAGAAGCGCCAATCCTGCTCAAGAATTAGCTCGATCAATTCTTTCGTGCAAAAATTGCGAAGCTTAATGTTTTTAGTGTAATAAAAAATACAGCATAATATGGAAATTGACTTTTCAGTAAAAATTAAAGAGTTGTTTGAGTCTTCGGCTAATAGACCTGGCCCTAAGAGCGGGGCTCAAACTCCAGCGCCAAAATCAGAACAAAAAAAAGGATCTGACAAAAACCCCAAGGGTTCAGCCGCAACAGATGGAGGCAAAATCGAATTTACTGAAAAGATCGTTAGTGCTTTAAAAGAAAAAGTCAAATCTCATAATGATTCTTCGGAAAAGAAAGTTTCTCTTTCTCAGTTGAAGAAGATTTATAGAAGAGGCTTGGGAGCATATTCATCATCACATAGGCCAGGTCAAACTCGTAATAGCTGGGCAATGGCTCGCGTTAACATGTTCCTCAAGATGATGAGGGGCGGCAAAGTAAAAGATTCTTACCGAGCCGCAGACCAAGACGTAGCTTCTGGCTCAGAGCTTTATTATGAGCAAAAACCCGAAGATGTTTTTTGGGAATTTGATTCTATTGATTTTGACTTGGCACGAATTGATTTGATTAAGGCGAATGTTGATATTGATAATGAGGGCGATATCGATTTGTTTGATATCGAGTATTCAGAAGCAGAAAAGAAGACTTTAAATAAGCCATTTAGATTGCCAAGTGGCTCCAATAAAAAATTTGGAGTCTATGTCAAAAACGACAAAGGCAATGTAGTTATGGTCAAGTTTGGCGATCCAAACATGGAAATCAAAAGAGACGATCCTGAGCGCCGTAAAAATTTCCGCGCTCGACACCAATGTGATACAGATGTTGGTCCAAAATGGAAAGCTCGTTACTGGAGTTGCCGATTCTGGAGTAAAAAGCCAGTGTCATCGCTTGCGTCAGAAGACTTTTTATTGAGCGATGAAGACGGAATGGATTGGGATTGGGACGACTCATCGTTCGCAGAGCAAGAAGAGATTTTGTCATTGCATCCTGAGTTGCAGGATATTAACAAATTTATTGAAGAAGCTGATCTATAACGTATAATAATGCGTTATTCATGCCAGCTAAAGTTTCAGTTTTTTGCATCTGGAGAGATTCGGAACCTCATATCCACCAAACTCTTAAACAATTAGAAGATTTGGAGTCTTTGCAAGACTTCGAATTTTCTTTTTATTTTTACGAGAATGATTCCAAAGACAATACATTTTCAATTTTAAGCGATTGGATTTCTCATAGAAAAGGAAGTGTATGCTCTGAAAAGCTTGACAAGCCTAAATTTGGTCGTGTCATAGATCCCGCAAGAATGAAATTTCTTTGTGAATGCCGCAATAAGTGCAAGGCATTGGCTGGTGAAAACAAAAGCGACTACTCTTTATTAATTGACTCTGATATCCAGTTTAATAAAGAAAATTTTCTAATTCAATTAGATGTATTGAATCAATATCCCGACGCAGTGATGGTTACTCCCAATGTAAGGCAGTCTATTCCTGATTATACTTTTGGGCTGTCAATCGATTCTTATTATGATGTTTATCCTTTTAGAGATAAGCATGGCAATGGCGGTATGTATTTTTCAGATTGTCCATCTTTTAAAGCCGACGATCAATTTAAATGGAAATTAGGTCTTCCTATTCGATGTTTGTCTGCATTTGGTGGATTTGCTTTGCTTCTATCTAACGCATTCAATAAGGTTAACTGGAGTGCAGATGTTCACTGCGATCATGTCAACATGTGTTTTGATTTGGGTATTTATGGCAGTATTTATTGCGCTCCTAAAAGTTTAGTTTTTGTAGATGTTGGCATTGATCAAATTAATGTCGATGCAGTGAAAGCATCAAGCGCCAATCAATTTAAATATTATCAAAATCATTTTTTATATGCGCATTAAGATAGTTTCAGCTTGTGATGATAATATGAAGGTATTATCTGATATTTCATATCCTACAATTGAAAAATATTGTCAATTTTGGAATTTTTCTTGCGAACGGTTCAATATAAAAAATTTTAACAGACCCGCTTCTTGGTATAAGATTTCTTTACTTATCAATGAAATAGACTCTAATCAATTTGATTATATTATGTGGATAGATAGTGATGCTATTATTTATAATCAAAATTTTGATTTACGAAGTCTTTTGAGAACCGATAAAGATTTTTATTTATCGAAAGATTTGAATAATTTTAATTGTGGAGTTTTTATAATCAAATGTTCTGACTTTAGTAAATCTATACTTGAAAAAATAAACTCTATGTCTGAATATGTTAATCATATTTGGTGGGAGCAGGGAGCATTTATCGAATTATTTGAATCTAATTTTAACAATATTCAAGATAAAGTTCAGATTGTAGATCAGAATATTTTAAATGCATATGATTATAGGTTTTATGGTGAAAGTGAATTTCATTTAGGTCAATATAATAAAAATTCATTTGTTGTCCATTTCCCTGCTTTGCCGTATCACTTCCGAATTGATTTAATGAAAAATTTACTATGAAATTTAATGAAAATGAAAGCGTAAAAATAGATACTGCTCATGCAGATTTGGTATATGGATTAATTGTATCTTCAAAACCTTCTAATATTTTAGAACTTGGATTAGGTGGCGGCAAAAGCGCAGATGCAATAATTAAAGGTATAAAATATAATGAAAATTCTCCAAAATTTACTATTGTAGATAATTGGCTTGATTTTGACTTTCAGATTCCAGAAGGGGTCGTTGAAAAGTATTCAAAACATGCCAATATAATCACCTCAGATGAGCATGATTTTGTCTTTGCTTGTAAAGAAAAATTTGATTTCATTTTTAGTGATGCAGATCATTATAATACTGACCAATGGTTTGAATATGTATTTGAAAATCTTCTTGCAAATAATGGAATTTTAATATATCATGATATAAATTTATTTGAAGATTCTTTTGCTAATTTAAGAAGCATTTATTCTAAAATTCTGGAAAAGGGATATAGTCATTTTCTCTTTAATAAAAATAGTAAGACGAATGAAAGATGCCACAGAGGTCTTCTTGTAATTTTTAAAAATAAATCATGAAAAAAGTAATCATCACAGGAGTAACAGGTCAAGATGGCAGTTTTATGGCCGACTATCTTTTAAAAAACACAGGTCATATTGTCGTTGCTGGCATTAGAAGACTTAGTGTTCCCAATCATCAGAACATTCAACACTTAATCGGCAATCCTCGTTTTAAATTGATCGAGTTAGATATTACAGACGCCATCAATACGTCTCTGGTAATCAAAGAAGAACAGCCCGATTACTTCATTAATTTTGCCGCCAATTCATTTGTGGGTAATAGCTGGACAATGCCAGTGAATCATTTCACAACTAATTGTTTGTCCGTATTGTATCAGTTAGAGGCTATTCGCAAATACGCTCCCAATTGCCGCTACTACAATGCTGGATCGTCTGAGGAGTTCGGAGACGTTGTTACCGTGCCGCAGAGCGAGAAGCATCCATTGCGCCCAAGAAGCCCATATGGCGCAGCCAAAGCGTCTGCAAGGCATCTTGTGAAGGTGTATCGCGATTCATATAATCTATACGCAATTCAAGGCTGGCTATTCAATCATGAAGGAACTCGTCGTGGAGAAGAATTCGTTACTCGCAAGATCACTAAAGCTGTTGCGCGAATTAAATATGCTCTTGAAAATAAACTTCCATTTGAACCATTGGAGCTTGGCAATTTAAATGCCACCCGCGATTGGAGCGATGCCGAAGATTTTGTTGACGGAGTTTGGAAGATGCTTAATCAAGAATCGCCCAAGGAGTATGTCCTTTCTTCCAATGAAACTCATTCAATCAAAGAATTTGTTGAGCTTGCATTTGAAGCTGCTGGAATCAGCGGCACATGGGTTGGAGAAAACTTGGATACTCTTTATTTACTCCCGAATTCCGAGGCTGAATATTGCGAATTTGCTTCAATTAAATTGCTTCAAATTAATCCGAAATTTTATAGGCCCGCCGAAGTGGACATTCTTTATGGAGATTCTTCTTTAGCGAGGGAGGAATTAGGGTGGACACCCAAAACTTCCTTCAAACAATTAGTTGACAAAATGGTAAAACATGATGTAAAACAGTATCATGGCCAAGCCTAAGATCAATAAAAAACACATTCTTGCTCGACTCACGCTTGTTCCTGTCAGGGACAAGCGTATGTTTTATATGCGTGAGATGAAGTTTTTAAATGATTTGTGCGAGCGATATTCTGTGGAATTCATGAATATTGTTTCGTTTGATAAAAAATTCGATTCGCTGGCTTATATCGTGAGCGACAAACTGAAACCTACAATGGATCAAAAGTTTCGTGCGTTCAATTATTGTGTTGATCTTTCTCGCTACGAGAGTTATAATCTGGGAGAAAAAGTGGGTGAGGATATTAGTGTATCTCGCCCCGTCAAAACAATAAAAGATTTTTTAAATGAGCAAGACTAAAGAAAAAGAAATTCAAAAATCAACCGACATTCTTAATTCATTCTTGAAGCAGAATGCGGAAGACCATTACAACTTTGAGCAAGAAATTGACTACAAAGTATCGAGCGGTTCGTTGCAATTAGATTTGCATTTAGGTGGTGGACTTGGACCAGGTTTGCATCGATTTTGTGGAATGAACGAAGGCGGCAAAACAAGCTGCGGCCTTTCTTTCATGAAGCACTTTTTGAAAAAAATCCCAAAAGCAAAAGGTTTTTATATCAAAGCTGAGGGTCGCCTCTCGAAAGAGATGAGAGAGCGTTCAGGAATCAACTTCGTTTTCTCTCCCGAAGAATGGGTAGAGGGAACTTGTTTTGTATTTGAAAGCAATATTTATGAAACTGTAGTCGATGCGATGCGTCAATTGGTTGCTAAAAACGACGAAGGCAATGTTTATTTCTTTTTGCTTGACTCTGTTGATGGACTTATCTCCAAAGGAGATTTAGACAAAGGATTTGAAGATTCAAATAAAGTCGCTGGTGGTGCAGTCATTGCCGCAAACTTCATGAAGCGTTTGTCTATTGCTTTAGCAAAGCGTGGACACATGGCTATTTTCATCAGTCAGGTTCGTGCAGATATCAAGCTCGATCCTTATTCTAAAGCTCCAGTGCGTCAAACTTCTGCGACTGGTGGTAATGCTTTACTTCACTTTGCTAATTTTATTCTTGAGTTTGAGCCTAGATTCAAAGGAGATCTAATCCTTAAAAACCCATCGGACAAAACTATTGATGTGACCAACAATCCTCCAATCGGTCACTTTGCAAAAGTAACTGTTAAAAAATCTCCAAATGAAAAAACCAATTTGACAATTCCATATCCAATTAAATATGGCCGCACGAATGGTAATTCTGTTTGGATTGAGAAAGAAGTGGTTGATCTTCTTTTCTTGTGGGAATTCTTGATCAGAAAAGGATCTTGGATTAATGCGACTGATGAATTCAATGAATTGCTTGCTGAGAATGGTTTCGCAGCATTCGAAAAAATTCAAGGCATGGAAGCTCTGTTCTCTCATGTGGAATCCAACAAAGAACTCTGCGAATTCCTTGTAAATTATTTCAAGAAAGCTATCGCCAATGAAGTTTAAAACACTCACAGGCTCGACTGCCGAATTAAGAAATGCAAAAAAATACCTGATCGATTGGGATAAAAAAAGCCGCAGTAAGTTTCAGTTTTCGGTCAAGGAGTTTTTGCATCCATATTGGCGCTCTGATATTGTATTTGAAGAACTCAAGATGGTCGGCACGAAAATGTCTTTTGATTTTTATAATGCCAATAAAAAGATTGCCATTGAAGTTCAAGGGAGGCAGCATACAAAGTATGTCAAATTCTTTCATGGTAGCCGAATGAAATATTTGGAGCAGCTAAAGAGGGATGACAAAAAGCTTCGTTTCTGCGAAATAAATGGAATTACTTTGGTGGAGATTTATCCAGAAGATGTTGTTTGCGCCGATTTGTTTGAGCAGTTTGGGGTGATTTTGTAATTGACAATTCTGTTGTTCAGGCTACTATTTGCATATGATCTATAATCTTGAGCTAGAAAAGCAACTTCTTGCTGCACTCATTAAAGAACCCGAGAGCTATTCAGAAATCTCCAATTTTATTAATTTTGGTGATTTTTATTCAGAAGACTCAAATTTGCACAGCACTATTTTTACCATTATCAAACAAGCTATTGATTCTGGTGAACAAGTCGATGAAATCATCATCGCTCAAAGAGTTGGAGCTTTAGGATTATCGTTTGAGGATAGAGTCAATCCTGCTGATTATATTCGCTCTCTTGCTCTGAGAAAAGTTCCCAAAGGCAATCTCATTAAGACAGCTAGAGAGCTAAAAAAATATACAATTCGTCGCGAGATTTGCGAGTCTGCTCAAGAAGTCGCAAAGAAAATGCGTTCTGTTTCTCCAGAAACCCCGTATTCGCAAATCATCGAACAAGCTGACAATATCTACAATTCTAAAATCAACTTGTATGAAATTGGCAACGATGTTCCTGAAAATATTTATGATGAAATGGAGGCTCTGATTGAAGAGCGCGGCAATAACCCAATCAGCGAATTCGGCATGATGGGGCCACATGAAAAAATTAATCAGATTTACGGATCTCTTCTTCGACCAGGAAACATTACTGTTATTGTTGCTCGTTCTGGTGTTGGTAAAACTCAATGGTGCATGGATTATAGCACCAAAGTTTCAATCAAATATGGAGTGCCAGTTCTGCACTTCGATAATGGAGAAATGAGCAAAGAAGAACTCATTATGCGCCAATGCGCGGCAATTACTGGAGTTCCAATGCATCTGTTGGAAACTGGTGATTGGCGCAGGGCAGGACAAGATGTTGTTAATAAAGTGCGATCTGCTTGGCCTAAAATCAAGTCGATGAAATTCTTTTATTACAATGTCGGTGGCATGGATGTAGATTCAATGCTAAAGGTTTTGCGTCGATTTTATTACGGCAAGGTTGGTCGCGGCAATAAAATGATTTTCTCATTCGACTATATCAAAACCACATCAGAGGCTTCTGGTGGCAAGAATGAATGGCAGGTCGTTGGTGAAATGGTGGATAAATTCAAAAAATGTATTCAAAAAGAAATCCTTCACGAAGGCAATCCAGTTATCCCAATGATTACTTCGGTCCAATCCAACAGAAGCGGCATTACCAATAATAGACAATCACAAAATATTATTGATGACGAAAGTATCGTGTCTCTTTCTGACCGTATCACTCAGTTCTGTTCTCACATGTTTATTTTGAGAAATAAAACAACTGATGAAATTGAAACAGAAGGACGTTCATTTGGCACTCACAAACTGATCAATGTCAAAGCTCGACATCTGGGCAAGGATATTGCTGGCGCTGTTGAACCTGTGCAAATGGGAGATACTCTAAGAAAAAATTTCATCAATTTGGAATTTAAAAATTTCTGTATCACAGAGCGGGGCGACCTTAGAGATATTGCTCGCGCAACAGATGGCAATTTAGACCTAGACGAAAATGATAGCGACGAAATCCCAGACTTCGGTTAATCCGACTCAAATCAAATCAGTGCTTGAATCCCTTGGTTATAAATTATTGGATTTTGGCAACCACTGGAGAACTAGAGCAATCTTTCGTGGAGGAGTCAACAATACATCAATTCAAATCTATAAAAACTCTGGTGTTTGGACTGACTTTTCTTCTGGAAACAAAGCTGCCCCATTTGAGCGACTGCTTCAATTAACTCTAGCCACTGACAAACATAAACTACAAGAAATCCTTTCATCGCTCAAGCGATCAGAAGAATTCACGTATGTAAAAAAAGAAACTATCGAAATGGAAGAAATCTATCCCGATTCAATACTACAAAAACTATTTCCAAATTACACGTATTATCTCAAGCGCGGATTCTCGGAGGAAACGCTCAAGTTCTACAAAACTGGTTTGGCTGGCGCTGGCAAAATGTATCGCCGCATGGTGTTTCCAATCTATAACGAGCACAAACAAATCATTGGATTTAGTGGTCGCAAGATTGACGAAGACAACGAAAAAATTCCAAAATGGAAGCATTTGGGCAAACGTCGCAATTGGGTTTATCCAGCACTGATTCCTAATGAATTTTCTGTCGATGCCATTATCAAAGAAAAGCAAGAGGTAGTTCTTGTAGAAAGTATTGGTGATAGCATGGCTCTTTACGAGCAGGGAATCAAAAATACATTGGTGACATTCGGTATTGGATGCAGTCCTGCGCTAATTTCTTATTTGATTTCGTTTCCGATTAAGAAAATTATCATTGCTGGTAATAATGACTTTCATTCTAACAATAACCATGGATATAATGGATCGATCAAGATCCTGATGGCTCTGCGCAAATATTTTGATTTCGATACTCTTGAAATTAGATTTCCACCAGATAAGTTTAATGACTTTTCAGAAGCTTTTCAAAATGAAAAAAATCTACAAGAATGGTATTCACAGGATATTGACAGAAAAGAATATATTGAAGATCTGAGAAAATACGTTACTAAATACATGTCGTCCTTTAAACAGGAAGATGTCGAATCTTTATTGAAAGCAATTGCAAATGCCCAAGGAACCTGAAACAGCTTTATCTGCAAGTAGAATTAAAACAGCACAGTCATGCAGTTGGTTGTATTGGTGTAAATACAAACTTAATTTACCCGATGCTTCTAATGATGGTGCGAAACGCGGATCAATCTGCCACTTAATTTTTGAACTTTTGGGCGAGCCTAAGAGAAAAAAAATCTACAACAAAATCATCAAAAAGCAGGACGTTTTTTGTCATCCATCCATCAAGCGATTGATTTTGAAGCACGCTAAAATTTTGGGTGTTGCTGATGAGGCGAATATTGAGTTGATTAAAGAGATGACATTGAATGGTCTGTCATATGATTTTTATGGCGATAAAAAATCTAAGCCCACTCACGCTCTTTCAGAAAAAGATTTTGAAATCGTGGTCAATGAAGACGGCAAGCGTTACAAAATCAAAGGATTCATTGATAAACTTTTCTTGTATAAAAAAGAGAAGTTTGCTCTGATTCGCGACTTCAAAACCAGCAAGAAAAAGTTCACGGGCAAAGAAGTCTCAGACAATTTGCAGGACTATATGTATAGTCTAGCTTGCCGACATTTGTATCCAGAATACAATAATCGAATTAGCGAATTCTTGTTTTTGAAGTTTGATCTGAATGATGATACCGTTGATTCGGATGGCGCAATTCGCATGAAGCTTATTTCCGATAATGATTTGGAGGGTTTCGAATTTCAGCTATCTGCTATCCAAGAATATTTGGATAACTTTTGCGAAGAAGATGCGATGGCTAATTTGGCTGCGAGCCAACCTTTTCCATCTGATGATTCTTTCAGTGGTCCGCTGCAATGCGGCTTTGCTAAAACAAAAGGTCAGCTTAAAAAAGACGGAACCCCAATGTGGCACTGTCCAATGAAGTTTGATTTCCATTATTATGCTATTATAAACTCGGACGGGAAAAACATTAAGTCTTATACGGAAGAGGATTTTAATAAGTCTTTGATTCCTGATGGTTGTAAAGCGGAAAAACGCTACTATGCTGGTTGCCCCAAATTCCAAAAAAAGTATTGACATGATCACTACATGGGGTATGCTAGAGCAGCATGATTCCTATTTTTAAATCAACCTATTCTATAGGCAAAAGCATTTTAACTCTGGATCATCCCGACAAAGTTCGTGAGGATGGTCCAGATAGCGTGTTGTCAATTGCCAAGGACAATAAGCTATCCGAAATTTATTTGGTAGAAGATACAATGGTCGGCTTTTTTGATGCATTTAAAAAATGTCAAGAGCTTGGCATTCAATTGATTTTTGGCTACCGTTTTACTTGCTGCAATGATCCAAGTAACAATGCGTCTGATCATAAATTGATCGCATTTGCCCGCAATGATCAGGGTTGTAAAGATTTGAATCGTTTTTATAGCCATATCAATACTAAATGTGGCGGCAAAATCACTGATCAAGATCTAGTTAGTAGATGGACGCAAGATATGCTTCTTGCAGTTCCGTTTTATGACTCATTTATCTTTAACAATAATTTTTGTTTGGGCAACTGTATCCCCGATTTCAAAGATATTAAACCTGTCTTTCTCAAAGAAGATAATTCTCTTCCATTTGACAAATTTATTGGAGATATCGTAGATGATTATTCTAAAGGCGAAGCTGTATCAGCTAAATCTATTTATTATCGTTATAAATCTGATGTAGAAGCCTTGCAAACTTACAAGATCCTTTGTAATCGTTCATTTGGCAGACAAGCTTCTCTATCCTCTCCTAACCTTAACCATTTCGGCAGCGACGAATTCTGCTGGGAATCATTTCAAGAAAAACAATGCGCTCAGAACTCCTAAGATTCAAAAACAAACAAAAGTATCTAATTTTTGATACTGAAACCGAAGGCTTGAACTTGGTCAAATCGCGACCATGGCAAATCGCTTGGATCGTTGCCGAAGGTAAAAAGATCATTTCTAAAAATGATAGGTTTATTAAATGGGATAATATTCAAGTCTCAGAAGGTGCGGCCAAAATCACAGGTTTCACTATGGAAGCGTATGAGAGACGCGCCGAAAATCCTCGGCAAGTATGGAATGACTTCGCCAAGTATCTTCTCGATCCTGAGTATATCATCATTGGCCAAAATCTTTTGGGATTTGACGTTTACATGCTGAATGTGTGGCGCAAAGCAATGGGCTTGCCGAGCGATTACTCATATGTTGAGAGAATCATCGATACCAAATCGATTGCCACGGCCATCTTCAAAAATATTCTTCCTGAAAAAAATAATCTCATTGCTTGGCAGTATAAGCTGCTCAATCATAGAGAAAAGGGATTGAAGACTTCTCAACTTACTCTGTTGAAGCATTATGATATTCCACATGATCCCAAAAAACTTCACGATGCTCTTTATGACATTGAGATGAATTTTGAAATCTTCCTCAAACAAATTTACGATATTGAAGTATGAATCATCTTTTTAATAAATACGACGCGCCATTCCCAGCGGGCGTGAAATTGCCAAGCATCATCATTGAAAAAAAATATTATGATTTGCTTGATTGTCCGACAGACGTTACTAACTTTCAGTTTTTGCGCAAGCTCTGCTTTAAGGGAGTAAAAGATCGTGGCATTGACAACTTGCCAAACAAGCAAGAATATTATGAGCGCCTGAAAATGGAGCTTGGTATTTTCGAAGAATTGGGATTTGTTGATTATGTTCTTTTGAACTGGGACGTTCTCAACTTCTGCCATGAAAATGAAATCCCCACTGGTGCGGGTCGTGGCTCGGCAGCGGGATCGCTTGTATTGTATGTGATTGGGGTAACTAACATTGACCCAATTAAATATGATCTCTTCTTCGAACGCTTTGTTTCTAAAAGCCGAGCTAAGAAAATCATTAAAAATGGTGAAGAGTTTTTGGATGGATCTCTAGCTCCTGATGTTGATAACGACATTAGTTATGATCGTCGTCAAGAAGTGATCGAATACATCAATCGCAAATATCAAGGCAAGGCATCTAAGATTTTGACGCTCAACACTTTGAGTAGCAAACTCTGCATTAAGGAGTGCGGCAAGATTGTGGCTGAAATGCCAGAATCTGCGGTTAATGAAATCAGCGATACTATTCCTAAAAAATTCGGCAAGGTTGCCAAGCTTGATGCTGCTTATACTGAGAGCGAAGCGTTCAAAGCTTTTGCCAATAAAAACAAAAGAGTTTATCGCATTGCTAAGAAGCTGGAAGGATTGAACAAAAATACTGGAGTTCACCCTTCTGGTATCGCGATCAGTTTTTATCAACTGGAAGATATCATGCCAATTCAAACTACAGGCGATGATGCGATTGTGTCTGGCTACGATATGAACAATGTTGCAGAGCTTACTGTCAAGTTCGATATCCTTGGACTGCGCACACTTTCTGTAGTGCATGATGTTTGCCGCCAGATAGGCATTAAAGCGCATGAGATTGATTGTGACCATCCATCTATCTATGCCGCGCTACAAACGCTCAGAAGCCCCAGTGGACTCTTCCAGATCGAAGCTGATACAAACTTCCGAGTTGCGCAAAAAGTAGCCCCAAAAAACCTAGAGCAATTATCGGCTGTTGTGGCTATTGCTCGCCCAGGTGCTTTGGATTTCATGGATCGCTATGCTGATTATGCCCGCAATGGAGAATTTCAATCTGTTCATCCGTTTTTTGATGATGTGCTTGGATACACAGGCGGCATTCCTTTGTATCAGGAACAGCTTATGAAGATGGCTGTGAAGGTCGGATTCAGCCTGGATGAAGCGGAACAACTCCGTCGAATCGTTGGCAAGAAGAAGGTCGATCAAATGGGTGCGTGGAAAGATAAGATTACTGAAAAAATCCAACAAAACAATTTGGACCCTGCGATTGGTGATGTGCTCTGGAAAGTCGCTGAGGATTCTGCGAACTATTCGTTCAATAAATCTCACAGTATTTCTTATGCTTACTTAGCGGCCATTACTGTTTATTTGAAATTTAATTATCCTCAAGAGTTCTTCTTGAGCTTGCTTAAATACGCTCAGTTTGAGCCGAATCCTCATGAAGAAATCAATAAAATCACACAGGAGCTTAGTCACTTTGACATTAAGCTTTTGCCGCCTGATTTGGCAAAGTCCGAAATTGATTTCAAGATTGAAGGCAAAAACATTCGCTATGGTTTGAATACCATCAAAGGCGTATCTCATAAAATTCTAGAATCTCTTCTGGAGTTCAGAGAAAAAGAGTTTGCCAACAAGTATGAAGTGTTCATGGCTGCAAAACAAGCTGGCGTTAATATTGGAGTTCTCTCTGCGCTGATTCAAGCGGGCGTGCTCGACGGATTCGTCAAGAATGATCGCTGCCGTTTGGTTTTAGAAGCTCAAACTTTCAATATCCTGACAGATAGAGAAAAGCGCAACTTTATTGCTATTGGCCCAGATCATAATTTCGATATTCTGGAGTCAATCAGCGCATCAGTCAAAAACAGTTTGATTGGAGACGATAATAAGAAAATCTTCTCTGAAAAGAGGTTTGCAACTTTCAAAGGAAAGTATCAGCCCTACAAAGAAATCTACGAAAAAAACAAGAGACACTTGAAGTTCGCAAACTGGCATTTCGAATCTAAACTGCTTGGTTATAGCTACTCTCAAAATGTGCGTGATATTTTTAAATCTGAGGTTGATGGATTGTTGACTTCTTCATCAGATATTGAGCAACAAGAAAATAATTCTGTTGTGAGATTCGTTGGCACGGTCAGCGATGTAAATGCTCGCACTAGCGCGAATGGCAATAAATATGCGAGAATTGAAGCATTCGATGAAGGTGGCAATATCACCGCCCTGCTCTTGGACTCCCAAAGAGAAGCTAAGTATTCTAATTACATTAAATCTGGAAAAGATTTGCCGAAGAAAGGTTCTGTAGTCATTTTAATTGGCAAGAAAAGCAACGACATTATCATTGCTGAAAAAATTTCCTTGCTTGAGGATAAAATCTATATGAAGCTCTCAGAAGTTAAATAACTTGTGTAAAACTTTATGATGGACGTTGACAAAATTAAATTTACTTCCAGTGCCAACCGCTGCATGGATCAATTGAAGGGTTTGGTAGAATCTAAGAATCATAATATTGCTAATAGCTGCCACATTTTTTTGCTGGCTATTCAAAATTGTAACGAACGATTTTCAGACTTCATCAAATCCAGAGGCATTATTATCGAAATCGATAAGATTGAAAAACTGGTTGATAAAATGGCCAAAACTAATCCAGATGGATTCGTTAGCAATACAGTTCCCTACAGGCTATGTGAGTCAGTAAACGAAATTATTCGCAAGTCTTTTAGAACCGCTCATAAATATAATCACGGCTATGTAGGCGTCGAACATTTGATTTATTCATTTTTAGATAGCAATGAAAAATTTTGTGATTTGATGTTGAGCAACGACATTGATACTGAGCATTTTAAAATCTCAACTTTGGCATTTTTGGCAGAAATCGATAACATGCCAATGATTGACGACGGCTATGAATATGAGTATGAGTATGAAGATGAAGATGAAGAATCTTCTTTCACTGGTAGCTATCTTGCCAAATATGCTCAGAATTTAAATGAGATTGTCCAAGATGAATCGTTCCCTGTTATTTCTTGCAGAAATTCTGAAATCAATCTCATGCAAGAGATTCTGTGCCGCAAAACCAAAAGCAACTGTATCTTAGTTGGAGAAGCAGGCACAGGTAAAACCACTATCGTTGAAGGTTTGGCCCAATTGCTTTCTAATAATAATTACGAAGGACCATTGGAAGGCAAAGTGGTTTACTCTTTGGATGTGGGCGCGTTAGTTGCGGGCACAAAATACAGAGGTCAGTTTGAAGAAAGGTTCAACAGATTTCTCGCTGAACTAAAAGAGACTCCCAATGCTATTTTGTTCATTGATGAAATTCATGCGATCATTGGCACTGGCAGCCGCGAAGGATCTCAAGATTTGGCGAATATGCTCAAGCCAATTCTGGCTCGCGGCGAAATCATGTGCATCGGCGCAACTACTTCGACTGAATATAAAAAATACTTTGAAAAAGACGCTGCTCTATCGAGAAGATTCCATGCGATTCATGTCGATGAACCAGATATGGAACAAGTAATGAAGATGGCTCTTAAAGCCGCTCCATCATACGAGCAACATCATCAAATTTCTTTTGCTTCAAAAGTGATTGAAGCTGCGGTGCAAATGTGCGCTGTTTATTTGCCAAATCAAAGATTCCCTGATAAAGCGTTTGATATTATTGACCACTCCTGCTCTAAAGCTCGCATGAATGGGGCCAGCAAGGTATCGGTCGATGATGTTGCCGCTGTAATTGCGGAAAAAATTAAGGTGGACGTAGAAACCATTAAAGCATCTCAAAACCACAAATTCTCCGAATTTCAAAACAATATGGAATCTGTGATTTTTGGCCAAAACGATAATCTTTGCAAAATCTACGATACGCTTGCATGCGCTAAAGCTGGATTTTATTATCCCGACAAGCCATTGGCTAGTTTCTTCTTCGTTGGCCCAACTAGCGTTGGTAAAACATTTACCGCCAAAAAGATTGCGAAGGAGTTTTATGGAAATGAAAAAAGCTTTTTGCAACTCAATATGAGCGAGTATCAAGAATCAGCTTCTATTTCTCGATTGATTGGTGCAAGCGCAGGATATGTTGGGTTTGAAGAAGGGGGATTGTTGACTGAGTTTGTCCGTAAGAATCCAAACAGTCTCATTCTTTTTGACGAAGCTGAAAAGTGCAGCCCAAGCATCCTGAACTTGTTGCTGCAAATTTTGGATGAAGCTAAATTGAAAGACAACTTGAATAGAGACGTTGATTTTTCCCGATGCATCGTTGTTCTAACCAGCAATGTAGGATCGGATATCAATACTAAACCATCCATGGGATTTGTGCAAGACAGTATTGATTCTGAACAGGAATATAAAAAATCAGTATTTAAATATCTGCCGCCCGAATTATCTGCGCGAATTGACGATGTGATTGTTTTCAACGACTTGGATTCTGTGTCACTGAGCAAAATTGTTGATTCTAAGCTCCAAGAAATTTCGAATCGACTCAAAAACAACAAAATCAACATCACTTTTGATGTAAAGGCTTCTGATTTGATTGACTTGAACGATAAGAGCCACGCCAGAGACATTAAAAAAACAATTAAACAAAAGATTGAAATGCCACTCGCCAAATTCATGATTCAAAATCCAAAATCTAAGAATTTGTCAGTGAAAATGCTTGACGGCAAAGCTGTTGTGTGCTAATATCAACGCATATGAAGAATACTAATACTCAAATCAACCAAATGGTGAATGCAATGAATACTAGCGGTGGACGCTTTTTCGGTCTTACCACCACTTCTGGCGAGCGAATTAACGCTCAATTTGTCTCTGCAACCCCCAAGACTGTTGTAATTTATGATCGCAATCGATTTACCCATCGTCGCCTCATGAAGTCCAGTCTCAAGAGAATGCGCATGGGCTCAGTTTCGGTTGGATACTGATACCCATTGTCAGAATGAAATTGAAATCCCTGATCGAAAGATCGGGGATTTTTTGTATCATACATCATGGATCTAGCATCGGCATATAAAAATAAATCGTATTTATTTGAAAAAAACCAAAACGAAATAGAAGACGGCGAAAAAATCGTAGCAGAAATTTTAAAAAACACCCCAATCAAAAACTGCGATTCAGTAGAATTTTTATCTTCTAATTTTGAATATGATTCTTATAAAGTTGTCAAAGATGGATTAGGATACTGCGTCAAGTATTCTTTTGACAGTTCCAGCAATATTTTACAGCATGAAAACTCTATTTTACAACACACTTATCCATACACGCCTTCTGCCATTGATGCAGGCTCTATCAAATTCGGAGATTTATTCCATTATTCTGTTAGCAGCTTTGAATTTGCCGAAAATGTGCGCGATTTTGGTTTAGCATCTTTGCTCACTAATTGGTCGTCATTTTTTCGAGTTTTCTCTTCAATTCAAAATGTGCAGTGTAAAAGATCTTTTGCGAATTATCTGCGCGATTTAGAGCAGAGAGTAGATTTAAATAATTTACCCTCTGATGCTTTGGCGGCAATTAAAGATCAGTATGATTTTGATAAGCTCAATTTTATTTGCTCATCCATCATGCAGCAGGTGTATTTTCTATGCAGTATCATAAAGCCTAGCAAGCCGCAACTGTGCCACGGTAAACTACAGCCATCCAATATCCTTCATCGCTCAGGGATGTTCAAGATGATCGATTTTACTGATTCTTTTATGGGTAATCGATATTTTGATTTGGCGCGTTTGTCTATTTATTTGGGGTTGGATGTTCGCTCAGAAAAAAAGATGTTGTCAGAGTTTTTTGCTAGCCGCAATGAACAATTGAATGCTTCCCTGTGGGAGGAATATCGAGAATGCTATGATGTGATGATCCGAATTGTCTTTTTAGAAATCGTCTCTAATTTCTTGAAAGAAGTGTATGTTTTATCGTCTCAAAGACCCCGTAAGATATGGGAGTGTATTGAGTTATTTTCGAAAAACAGCACGCCATTTTATAGGCTGATTCCTATTGTGCAAGAGCATTATCAGTTTGTTTCTTCTGTTGTGGTTTCTCCAATGATCGGTTCCTCAGAAGATGGCTGAGGTTCTGGAGTAGGCAATGGAACTAAAGAAATTACGCCGTTTTGATCAACAGTTATTTCTCTTGGTTTGCTGGTAATAGCTCTAGGCTGATCAATTCCCCTATTTTCTAATAGGGTATTAAATTCGTTGGCGTAGCGAAAATGAGCCTCGAAAATAGATTGTAGTTTTTCAATTCCTTGGCTATTCATGATTTCTTCAATTTGGTCATCTGGCAAATTCCAGAATTTAGAAAACGAATCATTTAAGTTATGAATAGCTGTCTTAACGCAGTTCTCGACCAAAACCAAAGGAGCGTCAATTGCCGCTAAGTTAATTTCGAGTTGTGTTTTCTGAGGTATTAATTGTATAGACATGGTTATGAAATTTTAGTGATTCTTACGCAGCTATTTGGACGCAATTCGGTAGCTGCTGCGTTAGATGAGTTTTGCGCAAATTGTAACGATACTGTATCGTTGGTAGTGCATGAAAAGTAAAAGTATCCACAGATTGGCACAACTGATGCCGCAGCGGTGCTTCTTAATCTTAAATCGATAACAGTCGTTGAAGTGCTTGATATGTTAGATGGCCCAACAGATCCAAATGCTACTGTTCCCAAAATAGAACCGTTTGGGGCTTGATTAGATGTTGTTAATAATTGTAATTTGATTCCTCCTGCTCCAATAAATGCAAATAAATTAAAATCAACTCGATATACAGCATTGGCAACTACGCTAAAATTTCTTAATTCGGAATCGCTGACGAAGGTTGTTGAAGAAGTCACTGAATCGGTAGCAGCTTTAACTTTTACTTGCATGTCTAATCCAAGATTAGATCGAGTAGTCGCAGCATCAGTTGTATAAATTGCGCCAGCAGACATGTCTCCATTTACGTCTAATTTATAAGATGGAGTTGCGGTGCCAACTCCCACTCTATCAGTCGAAGAATCTACAAATAGAGTATTTGTATCGACAATCAAATTGCCTGATGCAGTAATAGCTCCAACGACATGTAGTGCGGTAGATGGAGTGAGCGTGCCAATTCCAACTCTGTTGTTGGTGGCATCTACAAATAGAGAGTTTGTGTCCACGGTAAGATTAGCTGAAATACTGGCAGACCCAACTATATCTAATGTAGTAGCAGGAGTTAGGGTTCCAATGCCGACGCGATTATTAGTAGCATCAACAAAAAAAGTGCTGGCATCAACGGTTAGATTTCCCGATATTGACGTGTTTTTAGTAAAGTCGATAGTAGAGCCAGTATTGATATTTGTTAATGCTGCTCCGCTTGCCAATACATTTGCTGAAATTTTAGTTGTCGCCATAAATTATTAACCTACTTTTTTTGCTTTTAAATATGATCCGCCTACTAAAGTAGTCGCTGTTGCGCTTGATGCGTTTTGTGCCCATTGTATTTTTAATACTCCTGTTGTAGTTACATCTAACAACATAGTCAAGCATCCTGCGACAGTTCTATTTGTCGCAGAGACTATTTGGAATGGAAATGTCATAGCCCCAGCCGTTCCTCCGCGCATAAGAGTGGTGAGCGATCCTGCTGGGAATGGAACTCCTTGGTTACTGGTTCTAGTTTCAATAAACGATCTTGGGCCATTAAATGTTCCAGAAAATGCTAATTGCTGTTTCATTCCTCCTGTATTGTCGGCAGCAGTTGAAAAAGAGAAAAAGGAAACTTCCCATAATCCAGTAGTTGGAATATTTAAACTTAAATGTGGATCGTCTGCGAATGTAGTTGTATTGGATCTATTAGTATCGCCTGATTTAACAGCTAATAAAATATTACCATAACGCGAATCTGCCAGCGATCTATTCATAACTGAATAATCGGTATCGGCTGTTTGATTCGGATTGGTTAATTGGCCTGCGATTTGAATATTTGAATCCAATTTTGACGAAGTGACGCTCCCATCCGCAGGGATCATCTGAGATACTTGTAAAACATTTGTAGGAGCTACGACAACCGCTTTAGAACCGCTCGCTAAAGGTGAAGTAAAAGTAATTTGGCCACCTGACACAGTATAATCAACAATAGGTTCTTGTAAAGCTCCATCAATAGCCACAATCAATGCAGATGGATTGACTAATCCACTTGCTCCACTAATTGAATATGAGCTTACTGAGCCATTGCCAGTTAAAGAAGTTCTCACAGGATCAGCAGTAACGATTTGAGATTGAAGGCTGCCACTAACTCCAGTAACATAAGCAATAGTAGAGTAGTTATTCAATCCCGAAATATCACCAGTTCCAATAGCACGGCTAAACCAAGCTCCAGATCCGCTATCGTAAATTAAAGAATGTTTATCTTCGGGAGATTTAGCGTAAACTTTATGCAATTCATCAATTTCAAATCCATTTTGAACCTTAACATAAACTTTCCCATTATTTACGCTTGATCTTAATACATTACCAAGGTAAACCAAATGATTATTACCATAAGGCTTATTTGCTAAACCATAGATAATGTCTCCAGTGGTTCCGAGCCACATTGCATCTCCAGCTTGTCCAGAGCTTGTGTCGAAGCCTTCCAACATACCTTCGCTTACGACAAATCCAAATGCGTTTGGCAACACATCTTGAGCCATTAGGCCAATGGTTTTAGATGATGTTCCTTCTCCAGTATTTGACGCGACTCTGATCAATGGATTAGCTCCATTTGCTCCATAAATATAAACAGGTTGTCCTCGGTGAATAGTTTGAGCTTCATCATTTTTACCATAAAGATGAACCAAATCAACAGCTTCGCCACTCAACAAAACGGGGATATCAGTAACGGTTGGACGAGTTTGAAAATCTTTTAGACCCGAAATGTCTTGATCGCCAGTGGTATAAACAATATTCGGGATGCCTGTGATGTATCCACTTGGATTGGTTCGTGGATAGTAATCTCCCGTGTGTGATTCAAGATTAGAAATTGACTGCTGTAAAGATCCACTGATTCCTGTTGTAAAGCCAATTGTAGCATAATTGCTCAAATCGACTCCAGTAATGAAGCCCGATGGATTCGATGCAGCATAAAACTGGCCAGTTTGAGACTGAGTAATGAATGATCCAGTTGATCCTGTTAATACATACTGACCTGTTTGATTGTTTAATGTAGTAATTTGATTCTGTAAAGATCCACTAATGCCAGTAGTGAAAGAGATGGTGGCATATGGAGTTAAATCAACACCAGTAATAAACCCTGATGGGTTTGAAGCTAAATAAAACTGTCCTGTGCCACTTGCGATATTAGAGATTTTATTATTTAAATCGCCACTAATGCCTGTTACATATGGAATAGTTGCATAGTTACTCAAATCAACTCCAGTGATGAATCCGCTAGGATTTGATTTTGGATAGAAATCGCCAGTTTGCCCAGTTGTAATGAAGTCGCCAGTTTGTGAAGGACGAACTACTTCTCCAGTTACATAGCCACTCAAATCAACGCCAGTAATATACCCACTTGGGTTCGAACGAGGATAGAAATCTCCAGTGCTTCCTGTCAAAACATACTGGCCTGTTTGGGAATTTAAGATATTGACTTGGCCTTGAATGTAGCCGCTGATTCCCGTTACAAATGGAACGGTTGCGTAGCCAGTTAGATCGACACTTCCAATAAATCCTGATGGATTTGTTCTTGGATAAAACGCCCCTGTTTCACTTGGTCTTACAACATCTCCAGTTGTTAAATTAAAATACTGACCAGAAGAAAGGTGATAATATTGACCCGCAGTTCCACCATACAAACCTCCAAGTAGATTATGCAATAATTCATCACTTCCTCCTGATTGGTGAGTGACAGAATGATTGATGATGCCCTGATTTAAACTGATTGGGTTTAAATAGATGTTTTGCCCAGTATCATTAACTTCGATATTGGTTGGGCCTTCTTGAATAACATTGATGGTGATTGAGTCGCTCATTATGGATCAGTAATATTTTTAGTGAGGTAAACAGGTCCATACAATAGCTTGTCTGGACATTCGTTTTCTTTATCAGCAAACAAATCCCAGCTACACGGAGCAAGATCGATTCCTGCTGTTTGCTCTCCATTTAAACTGATTTTCGCCAATCCACTTGGGATGCTTAAAATTTCAGTTGTGAAAACGGCTTGAAGCTCTCCATCGAAATCTCTTCTGATTTGGCCAGTTAAAGATACCCCACTTAAATTATAAATAGATCCATTTTTTTGAATGGAAAGTGTCAAATTGAAGCATGCTCTTTGCTCAATACTTATGCCTGTGTAAGCTGCGCTCATCAAAGAATATTACACTTAAAAAAGAATAGAAAATAAACTATTTCTTATTAGAATAACGCATGATTCAACTCTACAAACCTAATTCTAAAACCACTGGCTGCGCATTTGGCTTTAAAACTGGCGTAACTGGCAAAGACAAAGAACCCTGTGTTTATGTAAACGCTATTCAACAGCATTCTTGGAATGACACAACCAAAAACGGATCGTTTTCTGAAAATGCTAAAAACCCCGACAAGACCGTCATCATCAAACTCAATGAATTTGAGCTTGGAGGCATCATTTACGCTATCGAAAATTATACTGAATATAGTGCATTTCATACTTTCGACAATAATAAAACTACCATTTCTCTCAAACCTTATACCAAGACAAATGGCACCAAAGCTTTCTCTTTCACCGTCACCAAAAACTCGGCGGCTAAATTCGGCATTGGCCTCGAAATGGGAGAAGCATATGCCGTCAGAGAATTCTTTAAAAACGTCTTGAGCCAAATCTACAATTTCAGAGCGGCTAACGCTTACAAGCCAAATGAATAAGAAAACTGTATTAATTCATAGCAACTTCTGCAAAGCATTTACTGGCTTTGGAAAGCACAAGAAGAACATCTTGCGCTATCTATTCAAAACAGGTAAATACAACATTGTAGAATTTGCTAACGGAAGGCACTGGCAAGATCCAGAACTGCAAAGCATGCCTTGGCAATGTTTTGGTTCGTTGCCTGATCCAAGTGTATTTCTCCAAATCAAAGATCCAGCACAACAGAGAGCGGCTGGCTACGGCTCTATGATGATCGATAAAGTCATCCAAGAAACAAAGCCTGATGTTTATATTGGTGTTGAAGATATTTGGGCATTTGATGGTTTTTATCAAAAGCCTTGGTGGAATAAAATCAACACTATGATTTGGACCACTCTGGATAGCCTTCCGATTTTACAGTCCGCTGTTGATGCAGCGCCAAAAATCAAGAACTATTATGTGTGGGCTTCGTTTGCAGAAAAAGCAATGAAGCAGATGGGATATGATCACGTAAAAACTTTGCGTGGCAGCTTGGATACAAACCAATTTTTTAGGTTTGATGATGAGCAGAGAGCATCGCTGCGAAAGCGTTTTGGGCTGTCTGATTCTTACGTTATTGGTTTTGTATTTAGAAACCAGTTGAGAAAAAGTGTTCCTAATATGCTTGATGGCTTTAAGCTTTTTCAGCAACAAGTCCCACATGCAAAACTTTTGCTTCATACTCACTGGTCCGAAGGATGGGATATCCCAAGACTGCTTGAAGAAAAAGAAATTGATCCCAACGATATTTTAACAACTTATTTCTGCCAAAAATGTAAACAGTATGAAATCAAGTCATATTCTGGACAGTCTCTTGATTGTCGTTTTTGCGGAGGACAAAAAACAGTAAACACAACTAACATTAGCCAAGGAGTCGATGAAATACAACTTAATGAAATTTATAACCTTATGGATGTGTATTGCCACCCTTTCACTAGCGGAGGCCAAGAGATCCCCATCCAAGAAGCCAAGCTTACAGAGCTTATCACACTTGTCACAAACTATTCCTGCGGAGAAGATTACTGCAATGAAGACAGTGGAGGATTGCCGCTGGAATGGTCAGAATACCGAGAACCAGGAACTCAGTTCATCAAAGCCTCTACAAGTCCGCAAAGCATTTTCGAGCAATTGGTGAAGGTGTATAATATGCCGCCAATTCAACGCTCGGCATGGGGCTTACGAGCACGACAATTCGTTATTGACCACTGCTCTATCGAAGCCATCGGCAAGCAATTAGAAGAGATCATTGATGCAATGCCAGAAGTCAATTATGATTTCAATGCACAGCCCAAACCATTCAATTCATTGTATGAGCCTGTGATGACTTTGAACAATGAGCAGTTCATTATCGATCTTCATAAAAACATGCTTTACGAAAACATCGATAAAAATCATACAGTGGTAAAACACTGGCTGTCTGAAATGAAGCGCGGCCTAACTAAAGAACAGTTTTTTGAGCATATTAGAAATATCTGCATCAAACAAAATCAAGCCAAGCCAATTGAATTTGAGGATGTTCTTGATAAAGATGACAAAGGCCGCAGAATCGGAATCGTAGTTCCTGAATCAGAAACAGATGTGCTGTTGATTAATGCTTTGGTTAAAAATTTGAAAAAAGAATATCCTAAGCACAACATCTACGTCATTACTCGACCTAGTTATTTTGAACTGATTGAAGACAATATTTTTGTGCATAAGTGCATCGCTTATTCAGAATCTATTGACAATCCATCTGTTTTGGAGGGTATTGGAGATTACGAAGGATATTTTGATCTTGCTTTCTTTCCTACCGTGACTACTCAGAAGATAGCCACCTACTTACACAACGGTAAACAAACTACACAATTCGCATTACAATGAGCCATCTAATCGAAGAATACGCAAAGAACCTTGGCGTGAAAATCGCGACTCCTATGGTCGCCAAACACTTTTGGCCAATTTCATTCGACAACTACATTACCATTTATTTAGAAGACAAAGCGCAGTCCAAGTCTTATAAATATTATGAATTAGTGATTGATATGATCAAACCTTATTTGGCGAAAAACAATATCAAAATCATTCAATTAGGTTCTTCAAAAGGCCCTAAGCTGCACAATGCAGATGCTCGTTTTTTTGATTTGAGTTTTAAAAACAATAGTTACATTCTGTCAAAAGCAAAATTGCATGTTGGTGTTGATAATGTTTTTTCTCATTTTGCGAGCAGCCAGAAAGTTCCACTGGTCACTATTTTTGGCAATGTTTACAGTTCGATTGCTCGCGGCTATTGGAGTAAAAATCAAATAAATATCGAGGCTCCATGGAAAGTTAAGCCATCATTAAATGTCACTGATGCCGCCGACTCTATTAATCAAATCAAACCTGAAACTATTGCATCAGCAATTTTAAAACAGTTGTCGATTAATTCTCCAATAGCATTAGAGACGCAATACATTGGCGACTTTTATTCTAATCCTGTGTTGGAATTAGTGCCCGACTTTTTTGCTCCATGGGAAGATATGCGCTCGCAATTGGTATTCATACGACTTGATTATGATTTAGACAACGGTTGTTTTATTAATTGGAGTAATTTTTTGAATGCTTTTATTCTATTTTCCAAGCAGTTGCTTCCACTAAATTACTGCATGCAGTTTCAAAACAAAATCAAAGGCATTTCTTATTTGATTTCCAAAGAGGCTCATATTCCACATGAATACCTCAAACAATTAGCTTCTCTTAATATTCCAGTAACTCTGTTGGTTGAGGATGAAAATCATTTGCCAGAATTAAGAGAACATTATTTTGATTCGAATGTGCAGCTCTATTTTAAAGCTTCTAAAAATGCGCTGCCCGAAAGCTGTCGAGATTTTAAAGATTTGTATTTTAACTCTTCTAAAATCTTGATTTCAAAAGGCGAAAAATATCCAAGCAAATATCATTGGCAACAACAGAAAAATTTTGTTGACAAAAACTTTAATTTGGAGGACAATGAAGACCTACTAGCAGAATTAAATCATTTTTATGTCTATACCAGAACAAAGTAATGAAGCGGCGGTTGCAGATGAGCCGAAACCAATGGATAAATACGAAAGAAATACATACGGATTGATTCCATCCGCAAACTACATCTTTAATGAAGATGGCTCCATCAATTGGAGAGCAATGATTAAGCCTGAATTTCTTTACCCTAATCGAGATTGGTTTGATATCCGTAAGAAAGATGTCCCAACTTCTATCGAAGGCTTGGATGATAAACAGCTATTGATCATGCTTGCGGGCATCAAAGAACTGGCAAAGTTGCGCGGTTTCAGAAAAGTCTCTTATGAAATTTCTCATATCGCATCTAACTATGTTGTCGCAAAGTGCAAAATTCAATGGGCTGGCAATTATGAAACTAATTATGATTGTGTTGAATTTGAAGACGTTGCAAATGCATCTGCTGACAACACGGACGACTTTTGCCTCAAATTCTTGGAGACAATTGCTTGCAATCGAGCATTTGTGCGTTGTGTGAGAAACTTTTTAAATATTCATATTGTGGGAGCCGACGAAATCGATAAATCAAAAAATAGAGTAGCGGATGTGGGAGATCTAATTGTATCGAGCGCACTTCCGATCAGTCCACAAGGGACTTTGGAAAAAGCTGTAAACGAAAAACTGAAACTGCAAACCTTTGATGATTTCAAATCATTCTTGCGATCTGTTTACAAGACAGCCAAGGAAGCAAATGACGAAGAAACGCTCAAGCTTCTTGAATTGGCCAAAACATGGTCTAGCTTCAAAGATATTCCTGCGGTAAACTGCCGCGTCTTCTTGAAGATTATCAATGAGCATAAAAAGAATAACTAATCCTACAGAATTCTGTGATTTGATTGACGATATGGACGCGCTGTTCAAGTTGGAAAATGCGAACAGCGGCCATAAATTACTCACTCATAATGCAGCAAGCTTGAAGGCTAATTTTTCTCATCCTTCTATTTTAGCTTGGGATTTGTTTGTTTGGGGCAATAAAAATGCAGGTTCGTTTGATTCTTGCATCATGTTTGTGAATGATAAAAATCCCAAGTTTGCCACCAAGATTTTTTCGGAATTCTTGTGGCTGTCAAAAAATCCTAAAGCAGGATACAAATTATTCAAAACGGCAATTGATTTTGCAAGAAAGAATGATTTCGAATTTATCGTGATGAACACGGTCACATCACACCCCAGCCATGAAAAAGTCAAATCTTTTTACAACAAAATGGGATTCTTAAAAGACTGCGAAACTTATATTTCAAAATTATGAACAACAGAACAGCAAAAAAAATTAGAAAAATCGTTCCTCCAGATAACGCTATTGCTCGCCGCAATTACAGAAGAGCTAAGAAGGTTTATACCAAACTTTCTGCCGACGCTCGACCTATATTTCTCGATCAATTGAAGAAGATCATGGAATTAGATTGATGTTTTATAAAGCTTGTATGTGCCTGTTGGGCCAGATACCATAAGATTATAAAATGCATCACCACCAGACGGGGCAATTGAGAAAATCAGTTGCCCTGTATTGTTGATAGAATCTTCGGTTAACCATGCTCCAGTATTATCAATCGCCACTTTTATTTGAGATGAAGAAATGCGGTCAGTTTCATGATTAAGTTCAAAAGTGTAAAGAAGAGTTTTATAAAGAGCTTTTTCAACCGTATCGATGATTGAGTCTGATTCTCCTGTAGTTGCCCCTGTAATATAGCCCAGATTCATTGAGTCATCGCCAAAGAATAGTTCTAGGTTATTGCTGCGAACGAACGATAGCTCCGAGCCCGTGCCTGATAATTGGATAGTGTTGGGGCCAAATGAAATTGCTTGCCCAGATCCAATATTAGAATAAGGCACAATTTTAAAAAAGTAAGGAGTCCCATAGGATAATCCAATTGGTTTGATTCGGATTTTGTAAATATCTTCGATATTGTAAGCGTATTGAGAATATAAAAATGATTGATGGTATTCTGGATTCATATTGGCTTCGGGATAAAGCTCGATATCATTTCCAGTGGATGCATAAATATCGTATTTCTGCATTGTAAGATATTTTAAATTATTTGCCAGCGAAAGATCAACAGTGACTTCGCCAAATACTTGCTGCGCTCCATCTAAATAAGGCACCGAGCTATCTGAAACAATATAGCTATTGATTGCAGGCTCATTGCCATAAACTAAGAATACGCCAGTAAATACTTTATTGTCTATATTATTAAATACTCTTGCTTGAACTCCAAAATCTTTTGTATAGTCTCCAAAAATGCTGATGTTGTCCGCTTCGCTAATGGTAATAGATCGAGTGGTTCCACCAGATAAATAATTAGGATAAACAATATTTCCGCTAATATCAACAATATCGAACACAATAGTATCTACCAGCGGATTATTAATTAATTGTTGGTCATTTTGAATTGGATTGGTTTCTTGATCGAGCAAAGAAAAAGAAAATGTAACATCTTTATTTAAATGAACACCACTGCCTGTTACAACTGCGCTTAAATCGCCAGTATTTACATTGAAAACTGCTTCAAACTCATACATAATTATAGAATAGTAAATTTAATGATCGCTGGTTTATCGAGCTTAAGGATTGCTGTATAAGCTACAAATTCTCCTGTTTCTTTTGGAAGCGAATTGATATATTCTGCGTTTCCTAAAGACGTTAGCTTTAACCTCCAATCACCTAAAGAAGAAAGATCCGTAAGGCTGACATAAGTATTAGCGGTATTAGCAGTGTAATAGTAATTCGAAATTTTATTAAAAATCTCAACTTTGTATCCTGTAATGCCATCGCTCGGAACTGGCGCTGACCAATTACCTGTAAGATCAAATTTGGATGATGTTTTACCAGTGGCGGCAAACAAATTAATTGTTGGCGGAAGAAGATCACGCACATCTTTATTATTGATTTTAGATGGTCCGCTGTAATAAGTGTCTGGTAAAAAGTCTTCTGTAATGAAGTTTTCGATTTCAGAGAATTTGCCTGTATTATATTTTGTAGCGACTACTGCATATTGATTTTGGTTTTCTTCTCGGATTGAGATGATTTTGTAAATTTGATCTGATGCATTTTTTCTTTCTAATCTATATGGACTGCCTACAGAAACACTAGAAATGAGATTAATGTTTGGATCATTTTGATCAATAAATACTCTTGAGCCATATTCTAAATTATTATAACCGCTCAAGTTAAATTTGGTAATTTGTCTATGATTGGTGGCATCTAATTCGTTGGCTAAAATACCTCTATAAGCACGATCTTGATCAAAAGAAAGATCGCCAGAAATAGAGCCGCTGGTTGTTCCTCTGCGATCTGCCGAAGCATTATAACGAAACGCTATGTGATTTTTAGCTGTTCTATTTTTGGTGGAAAGAGCGCGAATATCAATCATGCTTTCAACACCTGTATTAGTAATTACTTTGTCATACAGAGTATCGTCTTGATATGCCTTGCCTGTAGAAAAAACAAATCCAGTATAATCGGTGCTATAATAACAGAATATTTTATGGCCAGCACTAGCGGTGCCAGTATAAACTGGATATTGTTCTGCATAAATTCCTGGAGACGACAATGGAAATCCCGAAACATATCCAGAGAAATAATAACGGCCTGTTAATACGCTATCCGAACTTTCTAGCAGATTAGAATTAACATCAAAATAATCAACGCGACTTCTTCTAATTTCTGCTAAATCGTTTAGCTCTTCATTTGTTGTGTAACCTGTGGGTGTGAATACTGTGATTGTGTTATTTAAAGATCCTGAGTCAAATGCGCAATCGAGTCTCAATGATTTATTGTCAGTATTTATTTCTAAGATTTTCCCATAATTGACCGCTCTGGTTTTTAGCTCATCTTCAATAGTGATCAAATCTCCAGGTCTGCATAGCAACGATTCTAGGCCCGCTACAAACTCCACAGACTGGTTTTCTTTAATGGTTTGATAAATCATATGCTGGCCAATACGTCGCGCCATAGCGCGAGATGTGACGCCCATAGTATTGATCGTTGTTTTGAAAACTCCTCTCTTGCGAATATCCGATTCATCTTGGACATATTCGATTTTACTTTGAAAATTGTCAAATCGGTCAAGATACGAAACTTCTACAGTATTAAACTGCTGATCTCTTCTTACGTTTGTATAATTAAAGAATCCATCTTTGACATTGGCATTGGTGAATAGCGCAATAGGAGTGCGGGGTCTATCATCTAAGAAATGAATTTCCGAATTGCTAAAGAATGTGATTCCTCGAAATAGATTAGCTACTATATTGATGGCGTCGAAGATTTTGGTTTGCTCTCTGAACATGATATTGCAAGAATATCGAGGCTCTAAACCACCAACTCCATCAGGCACGCCTTGGAAAAATCCATTATCATCTACCGCATCGCAGAATCTAGCGATTTTATAAAGTTCCCATTTATTAATATCAGATTCTTCGATATAAGATCCTAATCCATATCTCTTGCTTGTTAATAAATCATAAATTATCCATGCTGGATTGTCAGTCCAACCCATTTTAAAACTGCCGTCCCAGTCTCCGTAGTAAATTTGTTTTTGAGCGTTTTTTGCTGATGATTTTTTGATATATCTTTTATCAGCGCCTAAACGATCTAACGGAGAGTAATTTTTAGGAATTTTCACCATTTTCAATCGGCAATCATAACTACGTTCGGGAATAGAAGAAAATGATCGAGCATCTAATTTAATGCCCGCAATAGCCGAAAATGGATATGATAATTTATTTTCTACAATCTCTGTAACTTTACTCAAGAAAATATCTTTATTAATTAGAGTGGAGTTGGTTTCGGTAGAAAGTTTAGTGATTTTTATAAATCTTTTAACCGTCGATGCGTTTTCGTCCGCTTCTAATGGATCGAGTTCAAATTTAATTGGGCCATTGATATTGCTTAATTCATTGCTATTATACTCTTTAATTGAATTGGCAACGTTTTTGGGAAACTGTGTGATATCTGGAGATCCAAAATCAATCAACATCTGCCCTTCAATTAAAGCTAAAATAGAAAAGAATTTAGTTGAGCTTTTTTTCGATCCGTTCTGTTTTGTCTTACCCCATTCGACCTTAATGTTGACAATTGATGGGATTTTTGATCCAGCTTCTAAAGTTTTTTCCTCACCATCAATTGTAGTTTTAGCTGATTCATGAATTGTATCACTTAATGAAGAAATGCCTAATGTAAAATAAACCGATGTTACATTGGGATTTTCAATTGTATGCGTAATAGTGGTGGCTTCTTCATCGAATTGATTGTTATTATTCCAATCTGAGTATGAATAAGAAATAGATTTCTTATTATTGATTCTAGTATCTCTAGAACCTTCTGCATTATTATCAATCGCGTTTTCCGCAGAAATATTTAATGTCGGATCATTTGGCCCTGTTGATAAAGAAGAAATTCGCTGAACTCCTTGCTGAGCCGCTCTAAATGGACCATACAATGAGGCATTATATTCGAAATCATTATAAATATTAGAAAAATATTGCAGCGGTCGCTGATATTCTCGTCCTTTTTTAAATTCACAAGATACATTCAAGAAGTTGTATTTTGCAGCTTTTGATGAGCTAGCGGGAGCTTCCCCTCTTGAGAAATTAATTAAACATTCAGACGAATCATAAGTAAACGGCTCGATATCTTGCAAGAAAATGCGATCATGTCGATAAGTATCACCAGCAGATCCCGTTCTTGCCGCGCCATCTTTACTCAAATCAACGCGGGATGTATTTGTTTTGATTCGATATACAATGCATCCAAAAATTTCGCCAGTGTATTTGTGAATTTGATCGTCATCTTTTTCAATTTTTGGAATTAAAATTTCAATGATATCATTGGAATCAAAATTATTTTCAAACTCTCCAAAATGAAAAAATGTTTCGCGTAATTCATCCAATGAATTAGGCTCCGCTGCATTGACAAGATCTTTATTTTTGATATCCATTATTACGGGATTATCTTTATCGCCGATCTTAACAACTAAATATACATTACCCTCTCCGTCCCAACTAACCGTTTCGTTGTCAGTTGCTTTCTTCAAATTTTTGATTTCTCTATTGGCTTTTTCAACAACTTTTTTGTATAAAATATTGCTGGTGTTGCTTGCAGACGCAATATCAGATTGAAGGTTATTCAATAAAGTGTCAGCAGCAAATAAAGAATTTTGCATATCGTAATGCAGTTCAACAGATTTGGCGCTTACGGTTTTAGAAAAATACCTGATATCATTTTCATTTCCCACCCATGTCCAATCATTGCCAATGGATTCATCACTATCATTAAGTGGAGAATAGATCTCTTGGGCCTTGTTATTTTTAATAACCCTACTCAAGAATAGTTGAGTTGTTGGAAGCTCAGTTCCCAATTTATCATTCCAATCTTTTAAGTTATGAATGTAAGTTTTAGGAGTATTGTCCGAATCATAATAAATATCGCCCAAGAAATTTAAAGCATCAGAAAATGCTTCGCCTTCGGCTAGTTCATCGAGGCTGCTGATTATGTCTTTGTTGGTTAAATCTGTCGCTTTCCCATTTGCAGATTCAATTGGTGTATTATCTAAATACACACCTTGCAGAACGCTTTTATCTTTTAATAGTTCTCCATCTGGATTCACAAGGCCAGCAATTGGACCGTCAGATACTAAATCGACAATCTCGGCGACACTATAAGAATTTAAAATTTCAAATGCGCCAATTTCTGGAGCTTTTAAAATTGGAGGCTTTGGCTTTGGCTGGCTTTTGCCACCACCTTGAAAAAGTAATTTATTTAGGATGTGTTTCATTATTGCTTTCCTTTTGTAACGAGGCCAATTCCTCTATCAGTAGATCCTGCTAATGCATCGACTGCGCTATAATTTTGAGGGTATGATTTTACAGTTGATTGGATGATGGCAGAACCAACTCTCAAACGACCATATCCTACGGGAACAGGAATACCTTGCTCTGCCACATTTGCTTTCGAGCCTATCATGAACGATTGTTTTGCACCTCCAACAGCCGATTCTTGACGCTTCATATCTGGTTTGGGTGCCAGAGCCATTTGAATGCCCATGGACACCATGGCTACACCCGCGCCCATTGCGGCAGTTTGATACGCTCCAAAAAATGCGGCCCCCGCAACTGTTCCAGCGCCAAATGTTAATATACCACCGACAACAGCAATCAGAATTCCAATAGCAGCATTATTACTACCTTGACCGCAAACAGCAGGAATTAAATCGACTACCTTTGGCGCTCGCTTAATTGATAATTGTTCAAAGGTTTTAGGAACTTCTCCATCAATCAACATCGAATAATGAATACCTTGTTGGCCTAATTCATTGATGCGGTGGCGGAAAAGCGGAAAACTACATGAAATAGCATCAATAATTTCCTTTGGCTTATTGATTGATAGTTTTAAAACAGACTTGAACTCATGTCCAAGAATTCCATGTATATTAATAGTCGTCATTTTAATTTAGCCTTTACCTTGTGAAATATATTTACATCATAATCTTGATATTGGGGCTCATAAATATGAAATTTTTTTGAATTAATCGAGTAAATAATAAATGGAAGACAATTAGATTCAGACATTTTAATATCAAACTCCGAAGCTTGCTCATCTGCAACTACGTGACTATGAAATATTCCTAAAACAGAATATTGATTTTTAAATTCTAAATAGCTGACTGGACTAATCAGAAAAAACAATGTCGGATCAGATGCAGAGTTTTTTTCCAATGATGCAATGTATTGGTTTTGAGCTTTATCATAACCAATGAATCCACAAATTTCATTGCGAGAATGAAGCATCGAATGCTTAATAATGAAATCTTTAATATCAGAAATTGATTTGCTAATTATTTTATCTTCCATATCTATCGGTTCCTGGAAATCCTCCAAATGGCAAATAGTCAATTGAGGTTTGGGGGCTTTCATTGCTTTTTAAATAAGTGACTGTAGATGACGCATCAATTGAAGAGACATATTCTCCTTGCAAATATAGTTTTTTACTTGCATCATTAGATGCCTCTACGACATACGGAGCAGAGTTGCTCATATCCATATCCCACCATGCATAAAGATTTTGCGTAATGCCACTTGGGAGTTCTGAGTATTTTCTTGGTCTTAATCCAATAGCAGCAGCGTTGGTTAACTTGCTCTTTTCATCTTTACGATTAAAAAAGTCAATTTTGTTACTAAGATTTTTACTGCCAGTCCAAATAGCAGTCGATCCAAAAATAATATTGCTAGTAATTTTCAAATTAGAAGTTGCAGCATTGTTGCTTGCATTAGGAGTTGCATCTGAATCAGAAAACCTCCAATCGTTAATTCCAAATTTTAAATCTCCAATACCATCTTGATATGAAGGATTTTTAAACAAGAAGAATTCTCCTGAAATTTTCTCGCTAACATTCCTAGTCAATAACTGACAAACTTTTTCTTCGCTGCCATCAGACAGTTTAATATATCCATTTTGGAATGATGTAGGAGAAAGTCCCGAGGTGACTCCTCCAGAGCAAATAATATGAAATGGTTTAAGTTTTTGCTCAGGCGACCAAGAAAGAGAAAGCCTGCGATTTTTAGTGATATACTGAATAGGATCTCCGCTCGCCACTACCGTAGCGAAATTAAGAACCATAAATGACTGTTTGCCAGTTACAAATAAATTAATTCCGCTGTATCGACAATTCTCATTAACATTATGCAAAACAGTGTTGTAGGAATCGCTTCTTGATACACCTTCAGGGAATTGAATCCAGCTAGAGATTTGCCAAAAATTAGATCGATGAATACTATTCGAATTAAAATCTGAAGCATACATTCCCAAGCCAGTTGGTTCAAATACTGCGATTTCGCCCAATCCAATTTGACTTCCATCAGAACCAGATCCACTTACTCGGATAGCTGTGATATCAATATTACTAAAACCGCTTGTAATGCGGCTTCCATCATTTGGAATGTCCGTTAACAATCCTGATTTTACTACAGAAGCTCCATTGTAAAATGTAATGTAGGCATTATTAAAATTATTATTAGTGCTTGGCAGATCGTAAATATCAATTCGATTAATTGTTTTTGGCGAATCCCAATCAAGTCGAATCCATCTTTCTGTATCTGCCTCGGGATCAACCGCCCACGAATACGAACCAAATCCAGTTGATTGATCAATAACGTTTTTGGCGTTATATTTAGTAGAGTCTTTTTGGCTTGATTTGGTAATCGATGCTTGCGGAGCAATATTATTGGAAGCGTATTTTCCAGCTTTATGAGAGAAATCAATAAAATTATTTGTAATAGGGAGATCTTCTAAATTTATTGTTGCTTTAGAAGTTGATTGGAATCTTTTTTTGCAGCCATCGAGTTTTTTATTGCATCCGTCTCTTAGCCAAAAATTTTCATTTTCATCGGGCTGTTGGTCAAACGAAGAAGTGTGATCTTGTTGACATACATACCAAATTTTAGCAAAATCATATCGATCAGAATCTTGAGGATCAAATACTCTAATTTTTTTATTTTCAATATAAGCTACATCTCCAGAAGTGTAATTGATTCCAGTTCTCCATGGAGTGGTTGTTTTAAACCAGTTGTTTTTGGTGCCGCTGTTAAAGGTTAAAGATCTTCCATCTTCTGTTTCAATCGGTGGACCTTGGTAATTACAACCATTGCCACGATAATACCACGAACAATATCTCGACAAAATCAATCGGTTGTTAACGTCAAAATTTTCCAAGTCCAAAGGAGATGTTAATTCAAGCTCAACAAATACTTTATTCTCTGCTGTCTTTTGGCCAATCACAAAAGTGTCATTGCTGATTTCGGCGGTTGCATCTGCTTGACCCCAAGGATTTCCTCCATCAAAATTTTCATCATCAAGATGCTTGACAAAGGTTCTTTTGCGAATCAACTTCGCAAATTGTAAATCATTATTATTAATCAGCAAGTCAGTAACGAAGTAGTCTTTGTTTGAGATTCTGATTTTAGGTCTGGCCATTTGACCATTAGCATTCACTTCGAAACCCTCTGTTTCAACTGGAATGGGAAGATACTCAATACCCTGCCATTTAATATTATCCGAAAATACAGAGCCTCCATGAAAAGCAATGAATACATTTTCTTTATCAACAGAATTGAAATAAAGAAGAAATAACTCTACAATAGCTGTAGGTTGTAAATCTAATAAGCTTAAAGCCACCTTGTCCTGTCCTTGTCCCATATATGAACTTACACCATATTATAATTAATTTGTATGCAGTTTCAACGAATAAAACAACCAACTAAGCAGATAGAAGACATGTTTTTGTCTTACTGCTTAATTTCAAAACCATACGATTTTTGTCACATGCCATCGCGGCATATGAGTATTTTAAAAATCAAAGAGTATATGAGATTCTTGTTTGAAAAATTCGAAGTGTATATAGGAATACAAAATCAACAAATAAAATTATTGGTTGCTATCGCTACAAGGGAAATAGAAGCTGTTGTTGAATTTATATTTGGAAGTCCGTTTGGATTCATGGACAACTTCGCTTGTTTTAGGTCATTTTACCAAAAAGTCAATCCTGAAATCAAAAAATTCTCTGCTCATATTGCCAGAAAGCATAAATTGAAATCGTTTTTGAATTTTATTACCAAAAAAGACCCTCAAATGCAAATTATTCTTGACAAACAGGAAATTGCTGTATTATGGAATTCATAATGGCTTATCGAAATAAATACGATCAAACAGGAGATTCCTTCCAACTTGGGCTAGATGCTGAATCTGCATTCGTAGCTGCGGCACAAAAAGAAGGTATGAAGGTAGAGAAATCGTCAAAACGAGACGAGTTCAAGCATATTGACTTTTATATTCACACGCCATCTAATTTGAAATTCTCGGTTGAGGTCAAGTCGCGCAAAAAAATCAAGCGAAACGACGAAAAGGTGAATGACGAATTTCTGTGGGTCGAATTTAAAAACGTGCAAGGTTTGCGCGGGTGGTTATATGGATCTGCGGATTTGGTCGCATTTGAACGAGAAAATGATTTTATTTTGGTTAATCGCAAACTTTTAGCTCGCCTTTGCGAAAAACTTTGTGACTTGACAAAGATCAATGTGGATGTTAAGATGCCTCTCTATACTGGCTATCAGCGCCGAGGCAGACTTGATCTCGTCTCTCTAATTAAAATGTCTGATATCCTTACCAACATCAAATATTCCATATTTAAAAAATGAAAATTACCATCATTGGCATCAGCGACAGTTTCCCACATTTTAAAATTGGGCAAGAAATCAATGCTTCTATTCGTTACGTTGGCGATAAAATGCACGAATTGATGATTGATGAAACAAAACACATCATGGAAATCAATAAAACTGTTGTGGTCGATAACAAGACTTTGCAGATCGAGGCATTTATTACTGATAATAAAAATGTTGGCCGCATTGGTTTGCAAATTCAGTATCAGTGATTTTTCTTCTTGACATTTCAAATGTTTGTCGGTAATATAAAATCCTAATCTTGTAAACCTAATACAAAAAAAAATAATGAAACAACATCAAATTAGATATCGCGTTTTTGACTCCAAAGACAATTTCCAACAATCATACAGCAACCAACTTGCTGATGGTTACAAGTGGGCGCGAGATTGTGCAAAGCGCGTGGGTGGATATGTAGTCGAATTCCTTGTGGAAGACGGCAAGGAAACTGAATCGAAAGTTATTTTTGATCTTCGGACAAAATGAAGCTTTCGATGAAAGCTCCAACCCAACATATTTTTGATTATGTGTCTGGGGCAACTGTGGCAGATCCAGTGGAGCGGCATCTAAATAATACTTCTATCGTTGATCGGTATGAAGTATTTGAGGATAGTATCTACGATTACAAGTCGAAAAAATTCATTCTGCAATCTGAGTCATTTAAGAAATTTCAAAAAAAGTTAACGCTTCTTCGAAGAAATTTTAAAACTCCAATTAACGAATCTTTGATCGATGAATGTGTTGAACTATCTAATGTGATAATTGATATTACAATCTAGTGATTGAGAAAGTTGCATTCTTAGCCTTGACAGACTCCTCCTTTAATCAGGAGGAGTTGATGTTGAGGTTTTTTTGCGAACAGCATAAAGACAAATATAGCTTATACATTCATAACAAAAACCCAATTGCAAATGAGTTCTTTAAGTCTCATTGCTTGCCCGAAGATGGTAAAGTTGAAACTGAGTGGGGTGTCTATTCTTTGGTATTGGCCACAATCAAATTGATGGAGGCGGCTCTAAAAGATCCAAATAATCAAAGATTTGTTTTAATTAGCGAGAGTCATGTTCCTCTGTATAACATCGAAATAATGTGTTCGATTTTAATCAACAAGTTTCCATGTTTGTCTTTCAGCAATCAAGAGAGGGAACGGGGATGGGCAAATAATCGATTTTATTCTTTGATGTTAAACACTCAGCGGCAGATTTTTCAGCCCAAAGATATTCGTTTTGTGTCTCAATGGTTTGTCTGCAATCGCGAGGATGCCGAAGTGTTTGTAAAAAACGAAGGCAAATTTAGGAAACTAATCGACACAAAAAAACTGTGTTTTCCTGATGAGCTTTATTTTCATTTGATTGGATCTTATTTGGGGCGGCCAATTCAGTATAAAGCAAATTGCCATTTTAATTGGTATTTAAAAAGCAGCAAGCGGATGATTGATTTGGGGTGCCGCGAAGCTCCCAAAACATACGAAAGAATTTCAAAAAATTTCATTGACATTCTCCGCAATACGACGGATTGTATCTTTGTCCGCAAGGCATGCGCCGAAACACAAATAGATGCAGAATACATTCTCAATGGTTGTCACACCGATAAGCAAGCAGATCGCTAAAAATATTGTTTCAAATAAACATTATTCTAGGCGTTTGGGTATTTTTTGGGAAGGCTTTGGTCTTTTCAAAAACGGTGTTTTGATTGGAGTATGTTGTTTTGGTCAGCCATCTGCTCCAATTCAAAAATACGCTTTTAAAAATAGAGATTTCCGCCTGTATGAATTGACCCGTTTGGTGGTTGACTCAGGGCATAAAAATGCGGCTTCTTTTTTAATTTCTCAATCAATTAAATTGCTATCAAATAAACCCTGTGCAATTATCAGCTATGCAGACTCGGCTCATGGACATTCTGGAATCGTATATCAAGCAACTAACTGGATCTATACAGGTTCTACAGTATCCCACGACAAATTGTATGTCGTTGACGGAATACCAACCCATCCCATTACCTTGCGGGACAAGTTTGGAATCACTAATCCTTCTGCATGGGCTGCCAAAAATGGAATTGAAAAAATCTCCCCACAGCCCAAGCACCGATACTTTTACTTTCAAGGTGATAAAAGGCAAAAAAGAAAAATGCGAGAATGCCTTGTTTACTCCGAAGTTTCCGATTACCCTAAATCTGTCAAATCAACTTACGACGATGGAGACAGAAATTGCGCAGAATATCTATGATTAAACATAAAAAACAAAAATAAAACAATGAACGTTGTAACTTCCGACTGCAAAACTACCCTATTGCTGAATAACGCTTGGCAGCCAATTAATACTGTCACAGCGCGTGCTGCATTTACTCACTTGCTTAAAGGGCATGTGACAGCTTTGGACAAAAACGGCAATGTATTTCACTCTCTTGATTCGTGGAATGCATTGGGTGAGTTTTATTCTGATCAGCCTGTTTTGCGTAGTGCAAAAAACGAATGGCCGATTCCTACAATCATTGTGGTGACAAGCAAGTTTTTCCGCAGACCAAAAAAGCGCAAGTTGTCGCTGTATGATCTTGCGAAGATTCATGGTTATATTTGCCAATACTGCCTCGGCAAATTCGCGCTTCATGATTTGACCATCGATCACGTTAAGCCGAAAAGCAAAGGCGGCTCAGATGAGCATGAAAATCGTGTTCTGGCATGCCGCCCCTGCAATACCAAAAAGAGCAGCCACACTCCATGGTTTAATATTCATGGCCAAATTCCTAAAGCTCCCCCAATTCCAGCTTTAATGATCAACGCGCCAAAAATCCGTGAAGAATGGGAAGGCTTTCTTTCTTAATAAAAAAATTGAAAAAAAAATGAAAACAAGTATTATTTAGTGTAACCAATTTAAATGAGATATTTTATTCCATCAACAAAATCCGTGGCACTCGCAAATCGTGAGTGGAATGCGGGCTAATGCTGGGTAAAAAAGATCACACACTTTCTAAACCCAGCCCGCAAAGCTGGGTTTTTTTTGTGTAAAAAAGATTCCGAAAAAAGACGTTGACAAATTCAGAACGTCGTGTATAGTCAAAACATCAACGGCAGCGAGCGCCAGAAGCCGCGAACGTCCGAAAGGGAGATTAGGGTGAGACAAACCTACTAAATACAAAAAAATGTCAGAGGAGTTTTCAGTCCCTCTGTGAACGTTTAAAGCTTGATGCAAATCGCTGAGAAACGTAACTGATAAATTTTCAAAATGCTCTCATCGTCTAGTCGGACAGGACGCATGACTTTCAATCATGAAACGCAGGGTTCGATTCCCGCTGAGAGTGCCAATTTAAAAAGTCTTGGAGTTTGCAAGCCCCAAGTGAGTCTGTAAAGACGTAGAGACAGCTATTTATACCTGTCAGCTTGCTAAGTTTTCAAAGTTTATGAGTCTAAATTATGAGGCTTGAGTGTAAATAAAGATATGAAAGAATGCTCAAAATGCAAGCAGACAAAATCATACAGCTCATTTTCTCTTAAAAATGGAAAGCCTAGATCTTCTTGTAAAGATTGTCATAATACTTATGTAAGAGAGACATGGTATAAAAACAATAGAGATAAACAAAAAGCTTCTGTAAAAAAATGGAAACAAAATAATCCTGACAAAGTTCTTGCCTCAAAATATTCAAAAATCTTGAATAATATAAATTTCCCGCAAAAACAAAAATCATGTGAAATATGCAAAGAAGTTTGCAATACAGTTTTAGATCATTGTCATAATAAAAATCTTTTTAGAGGTTGGCTTTGTCATCGCTGTAATACTGGTTTAGGGTTATTTCGTGACAATCCAAAATTTTTAGAATTAGCTTCTTTATACTTGAAGAAATTTGAAACAAATTAATTTAAATAGCGGAAAAGTGGTCTGGGACCACGCCAGTCTCATAAGCTGGAGAGTGTAGTTCGATTCTCATTCCGCAACCAATTTTTGAGTGCTGTTAAACGAGGGATACTTCTTCACTATTAATGAAACAAAACAACCCCTGGTTACTTGTTGCCTCAAATCCTTTTAATTGGCGGGCATGCAGTAGTGGTGCTGCGCGAGTCTCATAAGCTCGATTGTATCGGTTCGACTCCGATCCCTCCTACCAATTTTCAAAATGCAGCAGATAATATAATTGATTAGTATTCCCCTGTGAATAGGGGCTGTTTAGGTTTGAATCCTAATCTGTCTGCTCTAAATAGCTCCCTGCTTGCAAGCGCGGGATTTCATGAGTCTCATGGGGAGCGACCATCTTGAGGGAAGCGCAGGTTCAAAGTCTGCTGGTAAGGAGATAATACCTTACTGTCGTCTAATGTGGCAGGACACCCTCTGTTTATGCGTTAAAGGCTACTGTTGGTTGTGTAGCGGCAGACTGTAAATCTGCTCTTTTAAAGTAACATCGGAGGTTCGATTCCTTCTTAACGCACCAATTTTATATGGGCCGTTCGTCTAATGGATAGGACTACTTTCTTCTAAAGAGTTAACAGAGGTTCGATTCCTCTACGGCCTACCAATTTTTTCTAATTTTTATGGGTGTGTGGTCGAGTGGCTTATGGCGTCGGTCTTGAAAACCGAAGGTGGCGAAAGCTGCCCGTGGGTTCGAATCCTACCGCACCCGCCAATTTTTTTCCCTGTGTAGCTGAGTTGGTTCAAGCGTCTGATTGAAGATCAGAAGTAGGTCGGTTCGAACCCGACAGCAGGGACCATTTTCTATTGACATTCATCTGAAAAGAGCCTATAGTGAACGCAACAGTAAGTCACATGCTTCGGCAGACTATGATAGCGGGCCAATCACAGTTGATGAATGTTAAATAACGGGGTGAAGCTTTAATGGTGAAGCAGCAGGCTTTTAACTTGCAGAACTGGGATCGTTACCCAGCGCCCTGACCAATTTTAATAACGGGGTCGTATCGTTGTCGGCGTCCAATGCTGTGAAAAGCGGAGGTTAGGTAATAAGTGGGACGAAACCCACACGGCACCATTTTTTATGCAAGATAAGCCACAGTGGACGGGCAACAGACTCTTAATCTGATATCGTGCGGGTTCAACTCCCGTGTCTTGCACCAATTTCATAGCTAGTAATGCACAAGGCGTGCAGGGACGCTGTTAACGTCTGTCGAGCTTGGTTCGATTCCAAGACTAGCTGCCATTTCAAATCCCAAGTAGCTCAGTGGCAGTAGCGTTTGACTGTTAATCAAAATGTCGTTGGTTCGACCCCAACCTTGGGAGCCAATTTTCGATTGTATATAAAGAAACTATTCCTTGGTCATGCTTGGAAATATTACTTTAAAATGTGAAATGTATAGGGCAGATAACACCTAGCTAGGCGATGCAAATCGTATGACCTATAACAATCGAATAAATTTTTATGGTCCATAAGCATTGTGGTGATGCACCCTCCTTGTAAGTGGGAGACGACAGTTCGATTCTGTCATGGACCTCCATTTTTTAATGCTGCGAGAAGCAACTGGCGTTGCCTCTTGGCGAAATCCAAGAGATATTTGGTTCGATTCCAAATTTTACCATGGGGGGTGTGTAGGTTCGATTCCTACTCTAGTAGCGCATAGCCTTGTCGCTTATTGATAAAGCGTCGGCACGACACGCCGAAGAATAGGGTTTGATTCCCTGCTGGGCTACCATTTTTTAATATTTATATTGGACCATAGCTCAAAGGAAGAGCATCCGCCCGATAAGCGGAAGGTTGAGATTTCAAAATTCTCTGGTCCAACCAATTTTTCTTGACAGTCTCCAAAACGCCTCTTAAAATGCGAACCAGTTTGGAGCAATTGACGTATGACCAGAATGGTAATGGCCCCGCTTAATAAGCGGGTATGGAGCAACATCCTTTGTAGGTTCGAATCCTATTGCGTCAACCAATTTTGGGCATTGCAGTGTATGTCTTGGATGCATACCGTATCGGAATAAACATACGGAGGTTGGGTTCAAATCCCACTTTGTCCACCAATTTTTAAACAATTAATATCGTGCGGTTGCCTAGCTTGGTAAGGAGCCTGACTTGGAATCAGGTAGCGGGCAGCAAGAGGCTGTCTGTCGTGGGTTCGAATCCCACCCGTGCGAGAGAGCAGATGTCATATACTTCCACGTAGTTGCTCTTGGATAACGCTAAATTATGACACATTATAACCATGATGAATCAAAACTTTTTTGCAAAGTTCTAAGAATTCTTTGTGAGTTAAATCTGATTTGCTTTGATTAGCTTTGCGAGTTGTAATTCCCAAGTTTTCAAGCGAAGAATCTCCACCCTTAGAAATTGGATTAATATGATCTAATGAGTAAGAAGCCAAATCCGAAGTATCAATGGGTTCTCCAGTTAAATAACAAATTGGATTTTCTCCAATTTTTCTTTGGACTAAATCAAAATTCAGTAATTTTGCATTTGTTCTTTTTCTTCTGCAATCTTTAGATCCGTAATCTAAACAGTAGCCTTTTAATTTTTTATAAAGACCTCCGCGCTTAGTATAAAAAGCTTTATTTCTCTCTTTTGTTTTCGCAAGTTGTCCTTGACCGCAGTAGTAACATACAGTGGATTTTGAACATCCCAAAATTTCAACAATTTGGTTATAAGTTTTTCCTTCGGCGCGAAGATTTAATATTTTTTCTTTCATATCTAAGTTCGAATAATTTTACACGAAATCGAACCTCAAGAGAATACTTTAAAAGTAATTTATTTGCCTTGGCATCGGATGCTTGGTGATCCACGCGCTTCTCGCGGAAATGTTAATGCGGTTCGAATCCGCAGCTAGGCGACCAATTT
>JACCDT010729030.1_pt1 | contig 73888 bp, 76 predicted proteins | sample 7446291 | NCBI WGS metagenome assembly JACCDT01 (sample SAMN15323446, study PRJNA562643) | freshwater metagenome | isolation source: river surface water | place: USA:Blue River Watershed | collected 2017-08-17 | reverse complement strand
CGCTGACCAGCTTCTACTTCAAGAGTTCCTGATGTCGTGTGAGCACGCACAGTAAATGGCACTTGAGTAAGGAGGGGGCCGTGATCCATAAGTTCATCTAACTTCATAATAGTCACACCAGTAGTGAGTTCTCCAGACAAAAGAAAACTTTCTATAGGAGATGGTCCGCGATAAAGAGGGAGAAGCGATGGGTGCACATTTAAAACTCCGTAAGTAGGGATATCTAAAATATCTTTTGGAATAATTTTTCCGTATGATGCCACAATGAAGCAATCAAATGTCTGATGAAGAGGGGAATCTTCTGGAAGATTTTTAAGCGACTCAGGCTGAAATACAGGAATCCCTTTCATTTCCGCCCACACCTTAATATGTGGTGCAGTGAGCTGCATATGACGCCCAGAAAGACTGTCTGGCTTTGTCACAAGAAGAGCAGGGGCATAACCTGCTTTTACAAGAGCAGCAAGCACACTTTCAGCAAGCGCTCCTGTTCCAAAAAATGCATAACGAAGAGAAGAGAGAGGTGGGTTATTTTCCATGATTTTCTTTTGCGGCGTTTTTTATTTCTTCTTCAGTATATTCCTGAAGATCAAAACCATGATCAATAAATAACACTCCATTTAGATGATCTGTCTCGTGTTGAAATATATGAGCAATGAGACCAGATGCACCGAAAGTAAATTTCTTACCTTCTTCATCGTATGCTTCAACTGTTGCAGAAATTGACCTGCGTGTCTTGCCGTACACCCATCTCACCGAAAGGCATCCTTCTTGCATAATTGCAGTCTTTTTCGAACGCTTAACTATTTTAGGATTTATAAAAACAAGAGGCTTATGCTTTGCGGTTTCGTTGTATGCGTTTTCTGCCACCACAAAAATACGAAGCGAAACACCAATTTGAGGCGCAGCAATTGCTACACCGTCATGTTCTCTCATAAGCGCTTTTTTCATCGCTTGTAAAACATCTTTAAGATATATAGAAGAAAACTCTTCCTGTGTTACTTCTCGAGCATTAGCACGAAGAGGATTATGTGCACTTTCATCAATTTGCACAATCGTATCAGAAACTTTCATGAACATAATCTATCACAAAAAACACTACAATAACAGTCTTGTAAAGACTTACATGAAAAAATGAAGAGGATTTACAGTTGGGTGGGCACCCTCTGTAACTCTTTTAACTTTTTCTCTTGCTTCATCATTAGTGTGCCATTCAGTTTGTTTTATATGAATAAAAAGAAGGGTTACACCTTTCCCTTGCTCAAACCACACGGTAGTATGTGGTTCAAGTTCTTCCTGAAAACGTTTTCGTAAATCATCTGAAAGATTTTCATATGATGCCCGAACAACCGTAAAGTAAGGGGGTAGCATAAATTGTTCACGCTCTTTAAGTAACGTAGCATACACCTCACGAAAAGATGGTGTAGTTAAGTGCTTAATAACAGGACTTTGTTTAAGTCGTGTTTGAAGAAGGATAGCTGAATCATTATGTTCATCATGTTCTACTTTTTCAGACATCTCAGTAACCAAACTAATTATTTTTTCGTCAGTACGGTACTCAGGAAGCGAAAAGAGAGAGTCCAAAGAGAGGATAATAATACCGTCACACTTGGTTACAATATTGTGTGCCATTTCAGTACCAATCAATATCCCGTACGGCGCATCTAGCCATTCTCTATGAACCTTCTTCACTTTTGCTTTTGTTGGTGTACGCTCTCCGTCAATTACAAAGAGGGGAAGCCCTAATCGAGAAAGCTCTTCTTCAATACCTGTCGTTGCGATGCCAAGTGTTGCCATACGCCACCCTCCACAGTACCTGCAGTTAAGAGACGTCTCTTCTGTAATTTGAACAATAGATTCACACCCATGACATACATAGGTTCGTACTCCACCAATTTTATGAAGAACGTAAGGGCGTTTACATGCTGTACACGTAAACAGCTCACCACAATCACTACACACGGTGGTTGGATACATGCCTTTACGATGAGCATACAGAAAATAGTGCCCTTGTTTATATTTTTTTATTGCATGCAAAATAGAAAGTGCCTGACGAGATAAGTAGGGGCTACTTGTTCGATTTTCTTCTGTCATTGAAACGACAGTAAGATTAGTATCATTACGAAACTGAAGGGGCATCACTTCGTGAGCATCCTTTCTTTGATGAAGCATATGAGCACGTAAAGACATCATGTGAGACGAAAGAACACATGGGATGTTTACAGCTTTTGCCAACCCTTCAAGAAAAGGTCGCATGTCGTAACTATTATCACCGTGAGTATAGTAATAGTGACTATGTTCACGTTCAACAATAATTGCACCAAGATCTTCACGTAGCCATGGTAATAGTGAAGGGGTGCTAAGAATTACTACAGGATGTTCTGTGGTGGTAAGTTTAGTGAGCGCTGTCGTGTATTGTTTTTCTGTTAACCCTCCGTGAAGAGCTACAACATACTCGTCGATACCTTTAGAAATTGAATGAACAGCATTTTCTAAATCAACCACTGTCGGAAAAAAGATTGCAAGAGATTTTTTCTTTGAAAACATTTCTCGAATAGTTGTTTTGAAGCGCAATATTCTGTACTCATAACTCTGTTCAAGTAAAAGAAGTTCAAAACCTTTACCTGATGTTGGCAAAGGAAAATGAGAAAGTGTTGCGAACGCTTTTTCTGAAATAAGATCATACGCCACGGTACCAGGTTTTCGTAGAGCACATGATGCATTGTATGCAATTGCATTCCATAGTAGAGGAGGAAGAAAGTCATCTTTAATAACTTTAATAATTTTTTTTGTTACAAAAGAAGCTTGCTTGATTGATTGTTTTTCTTTATGAAGAGGAGTGCTTTCTACAACAAGCGCCCGACATACTCGTTTACGTATAAGCACCTCAACAAGAGCACCCGGCTGAACTTCTTGTTTTGAGAAATAAGAAAGCTCCTCATAAGGGATACCATCAACAAAGGGTGAAACCAAGAGGATATACATACTAAAAGTATATCAAAGATAGATCAAAAGTGCCTTAAAACCCTTTTTATTTAGTATTTTTTTAAATGTTTTGTATTTCAAATCTATGATATAATTAAGAAATTATGGGATTTTTCTTCAAGAAGCTCGGTATTGACTTAGGGACCGCAAACACGCTTGTATATGTTCCAGGAAAGGGAGTAGTGCTTGTTGAGCCGTCGGTTGTGGCTATTTCAGAAAGTGGAAATAAAATTTTGGCCGTTGGAACAGAGGCAAAAGAAATGATTGGAAAGACTCCAGACAATATTATTGCCTATAGACCGATGCGTGATGGAGTGATCGCTGACTATCGTGTAACTGAAGCAATGCTTCGTTATTACATCAACAAAGCTCTTGGGGGATTTAATCTCTTTAAGCCAGACGTAATGGTTTCTGTTCCTGCTGGAGTTACTTCTACTGAGAGGCGTGCTGTTATTGAAGCCGCACTTAAAGCGGGAGCGAGAAATGCTTACGTTGTAAAAGAGCCGATCCTAGCTGCAATTGGGGCAGGCATCCCAATTCATGAAGCACAAGGAAGAATGATTGTAGACATTGGAGGTGGAACAACTGACGTTGCAGTTATCTCGCTTGGAGGAATTGTTTGCAGTACTTCAGTTAAATGTGCTGGCACAAAAACAGATCAAGCGATTATTGATTATGTAAAAAAGACTTACAATCTTGCAATTGGAGATCAGACCGCAGAAGAAATAAAAATTAAAATTGGCTCAGCGCTCCCCGTAGAAGAAGAACTTGTGATCAAAGTAAAAGGAAGAGACTTTATTGCAGGACTCCCTCGCACCGTTGAAATTAGAACTAACGAAATAGTAAAAGCCATCGACAAGGAACTTAAGCTTATGATTAAAGCAATTCGTGATGTTCTCCAAGAAACTCCGCCTGAGCTTGCATCTGACATTATCGATAATGGCATTATCATGTCAGGAGGCTCTTCGATGCTTAGACATTTTCCAGATCTCGTAGAACGTCGCACCGGAGTAAAAGCAGTACTTGCACCAGATGCTTTTTATTGTGTGGCAAAAGGAACAGGTATTGCTCTTGAACATTTAGATACGTATAAACGTAGCATCTTTGCAAAACGTTAAGATATACTTTGTGGCATTTTGATATACTCACACCACTATGTCTTCCTTACTCACTATACAACATCACGCAATTTTACACACCTCAGATAACCGTAAACAAAAAGTAATTGAACTGTGGGAAATTTTACAACAAAGTCATACAAACCGCCTCTACGAAAAAACGGTTCTTGATATAGAAACAGTAAAAGATATCATTACTTTTGCTAACGGAAGTAATGATAATAAAACCATACTCATCTCCTTTCATTCAATCACTCACCCAGCGCAAAATGCCTTTCTTAAAATAATTGAAGAACCAAAAGCAGGTGTACGTTTTATACTTCTCACTTCAAATAAAGAAGGGCTACTTCCTACACTTTATTCACGTCTCTTTGATGTAACATCCGCAAAAGAGCCTAAAGACTTTACACTGAGTACAACATTTCTCATAACTACACCGACAGAAAGGATGAAGTTACCTTTTATAGAAAAACTTCTTAAGGAGGTTGATGAGGAGGGTAGAAAAAATAGAGAAGGGGTGAGACTTTTTCTGCTTGACATTGTTGCTGCTAGCAAAGAAAAAGAAGAAATGTTTCCTTATCTTGAGAGAATGATTACTATAGCTTCATACGCTGGAGATGTTTCTTCCTCAGGAAAACAGCTTCTGGAGTATACAGCTCTTTTATTGCCACAAAGCAAATAGTGGGCTACAATATTTTACATTCTTACTAAATTTACCTTATACAATTATTATGGCGTACGATTTTTCTTCTGCTGTCACCCAAAAAACCTCAATTACAGAATGGCTTAAAAGTGAATACAAGACAATTCAAACAGGGAGAGCAACACCTTCTGTTCTTGATCTAGTTAACATAGATCTTTATGGATCTCGCACTCCAATTGCTCATACCGGAAGTATTACCGTAGAAGATCCTCGCACGCTTCGCGTTGCACCGTGGGATAAATCAGTGATAGGACAAATGGAAAGAGCTATCAATGAAGCAGATCTTGGGCTTTCGGTTTCATCTGATGCAGAAGGGCTTCGTGTACACTTCCCGGCACTTACCACAGAAACAAGAGCAAAGCTTGTAAAGCTTCTCAAAGACAGACTTGAAGATGCTCGCGTTAAAATTCGTGGAATGCGTGAAGAAAATAACAAAGCCATTGACAGAGAAGCAAAGGAAGGACTTTATGGAGAAGACGAACAGAGAAAGTACAGAGAAGAAATGCAGAAAATTGTTGATGCAGCAAACCAAGAACTAGAAGATCTTTTTAATAAAAAAGAAAAGGAAGTAATGGGTGAATAGTCGCTCACTAAAGATACCTCACACAATAAAACCCCGCAACGTAAAAGACGGTTGCGGGGTTTTGTTTTTAAGCAGGAAGCATTGAAGGGTGCTGCAAGTTATTTTCTTCTCGAGGTGACACAAGGGGACGAGATTCGTTTAAACACATTGTCATTGGTGTTTCATGAACAAAGTAGTCAACTTCTTTTTGATACATAAAAGGGAAAGAAAACTCATAGGCCAATTCTCTTCCATTTCCCGTTACGTACTTTTTGCAAACAAGAGAGTGTTGTTCTCCGAAATGAAAAACACCCTCCATTACAGAAAGCGAACCTTCAAAGAAAATACGTCGAGAGGTATGCTTACTACTTTGTGCAATTTTAAGCACCTCACGAACACAGCGCCTCGCTTCTTTTATTTCTTCAAAAAATACTTCTGGTCTATTTGTTCTTACTTGTATATAGATAGGAAAACGAGAAACCTTAACCGCTACGCAGGTAGTGAGCCCTTTTGTCGCTTCTACAAAAAAACCATTAACAGAAAAATCTTCTTTGGAATTTTCAGCAAAAGAAACAAGAGGGTGCAAAGCAAGAAGAAAGAGAAGGGAAGCTTTTATTTTGAAAGACATGATGTCATACTCCTTTTTCTAAAAACGATATAAAGTTACAGAAAGAACGAAAGTTGTCCACCTAAGAAAACTACTATGTTACTTAAAAGATGTCAACGTGCGCAAATAAGAAAAAGCTTTAAATATGGTATACTTTGTATATTATGTCGATATCTGCGATCCTTTTATTTATTCTTATTTTATTGGTATTAGTTATTGTGCACGAATTCGGTCATTTCATTGTTGCGAAACTTGTCGGCATGAGAGTTGATGAATTTGCTTTTGGTTTTCCTCCAAGATTATTTTCAAAGAAAGTCGGAGAGACAACCTATGCGGTAAACGCACTTCCTCTTGGAGGGTATGTATCCATACTAGGTGAGAATGGTGGTGAGGGAGAAAAGAAGGTGGATGATCCTCGTGCTTTTGGTAACCGTCCCGCATGGGCTCAACTCCTTGTACTTATTGCAGGAGTAACAATGAACATGCTTTTGGCTGTTATTATTTTTATTGGTATCTCTTTTAACGGAGTACGCTTAAGTGTCGACGACCCAGAATATGGTACACGCGTAAAAAATGCGCAACTTATTGTGACAGAAGTCTCGGAAGAAAGCCCTGCGTATAAAGCAGGTATCGCACCAGGATCAGCACTTGTAAGTGTTGTAAGCGGAAACAAAAAAGCAGATCTTTCATCTGCAACATCTGCAGTTACGTTTATTGGTGTACACCAAAACACACCGTTTACCATTACGCATGTTACTCCTGATGGACAAGAAAAAACAACCACAGTTGCAGCAGTGTATGGAATTGTTAAAGATAAGAAAGCTCTTGGAATAGCTCTTGATAATATCGGGACTGTTGATGTAAACTTTTTTGAATCTATAGCTCTTGGAGTCGAAAGAACCTACATGATAACAGTTATGACTGTTGAAGGTCTTACAAGTGTTCTTTCTTCTGCAATTAAAGGTGAAAGTGTTATCGACTCACTCTCTGGTCCTGTTGGTATTGCTAAAGTTGTAGGGGAGACAAGTGATTATGGGTATACAGCAATCCTTACACTCATTGCAGTGCTTTCAATTAACTTAGCAATCTTTAATATTCTCCCACTCCCAGCTCTTGACGGTGGAAGAATTGTAGTTGTGGTAATCGAAAGTGTTATCCGAAGAAAAGTTCCGTTTAAGTACTATTCTTGGGTAAACATTATTGGATTTTTCCTTCTTATTTTCCTTCTTATTATTGTCACCATAAATGACATTAAGGGATAATTATACTATTTAGATATATGCGACAATCACATCTTTTCACAAAAACACGTAAAGAAATTCCAAGCGACGAAACATCTCTCAATGCTCAACTTCTTTTAAAGGCTGGCTATATTCATAAAGAAATGGCAGGTGTTTATGCTTTTCTCCCATTAGGAAAACGGGTGTTGGAAAATATTATGCACATCATTCGTGAAGAAATGAATGCAATTGGAGGAAATGAAGTAAGTCTTGCAGCTCTTCAGGATAAGCAACTTTGGCAGAGCACAGACAGATGGGATGATGATAAAGTTGATGTATGGTTTAAGACAAAACTTAAAAACGATACCGAGCTTGGTCTTGGGGTAACTCATGAAGAACCTATGACAAGAATGGTGAAGGAATTTACTCGAAGTTACCGGGATCTTCCAAAATACGTCTATCAGTTTCAAACAAAATTTAGAAATGAAACACGCGCAAAAAGTGGCATCATGCGTACACGAGAATTTATTATGAAAGATCTTTACTCTTTCTGTACTTCTAAACAAGCTCAAGAAAAGTACTACGAAACCGTAAAAGAGACTTATGTGCGTATCTTTAATCGTCTTGGTATAGGAGATTTAACTTATGTAACCTTTGCTTCAGGTGGAATGTTCTCTAAGTTTTCACATGAATTTCAAACTGTATGTAAAGCGGGTGAAGATGACATTTATATTCACGATGGTAAGCGTATAGCAATTAATAAAGAAGTTATGCTTCCTGAAGTGCTTGCTGAGCTAGGAGTTAAAGAAGATGAACTTCGTATAGTAAGAGCATCTGAAGTAGGAAATATATTTAATCTTGGAACTCGCTTTTCAGATGCACTTGACCTTCATTACACAAATGAACAAGGAGAAAAGCAACCAGTATGGATGGGTTCATACGGTATAGGTCCAGCACGTGTTATGGGGGTTATTGTAGAAACTCTCGCTGATGAAAAAGGTCTCGTATGGCCAGAAGTGATTGCACCATTCTCACTTCATCTTGTAAGCCTTTCAAAAGATACAGAAAGTGAAAGTTACAAACTTGCTGAAGAACTTTACACAACCTTAACATCTCGTGGAGTTGAAGTGCTTTTTGACGACAGAGAGAGCGCAAGTCCTGGAGAAAAGTTTGCGGACAGTGATCTCTTAGGTATTCCTATGCGAATCGTTGTTTCAGATAAGTCGCTTGAAAAGGGAGGGGTTGAACTAAAAGAGAGAACATCAGATGTAGCAACAATCATCACCAAAGAAGAACTCCTTGCAACCTTTACTCCAAACTGCGACTAATAAAAGTTAATGAATGTAACAAAAAATCACTCACTAAAATATATTCAGGTGAGTGTTTTTTTAACAAGGACACTATCTTAATCATATCTATTTATCCACATATAATAATATTCTGTTTAATCTAATAGTTAAAAAGGGCTTTAAATTAAAGGGGTAAAATAGATACTCTTATTTTAGAATATCTCTAATCATAATGATCATCTGCAAGCATTCAAATATAAATTTATCTAGTAAAAAATAAAAATATTTTTATTTAATACCGAAAAACTTAGACTAAGATTAGTAAAAGACAGGCATCACATAAGCCTTTACATAAATTGGTAAATTAATCTGTACATATAAAGACATCTTTAAAAGACCGGCTAGACATAGGAAAGATCACTAATTACTATCTAAGGGTTACTAGCGGTCATTTTAGAGGCTTTTGTAGAGCTTGATTAACTAACTTCAGGTTTTAAGCTAAACAAAAATGAATATTTAATTAATGTATACATAAACCAGAACCAACTCAAAGATAGTAAGTAAGGACAATTTCTCAAATTAAAAGAGTAGGGCGTACTAATCTCAAAAAAATATTCCTTATTTTAAAGATATAAAAGACAATTCAAAAAATCCTTATATATAAAGGAATATAAGGCAGGGTTTTATTATATGCTTAATGTCGCACAATATATCTTTTACGACTATAAACTCCAGAATAAGTCTTATATAAACACTTTAAGGAACTCTTGTTTGATTTTCTCTTTAACCAGATACTTGGCTTAATCTAGAAAAAATAAAAAGTGTAAAAAATATTTTTAATATACTTCTCATAACATAAATGGATCTCATGTTGAAATTACTTTTTAATAACACTCCGTTTTAAGCAAAGTCTAATTTCTCTTTTTTTGATAGGGGCTTTATATTCTGAAAATTGCACCTATTAAGTTAGAGATTAGCTCAGTTTAACCCTACCCCCTTCTCCCCTTTTATTTACTTTAAAAAACACCCTCGATGTTGCGGGTCTTTAGTAAATAAAAAGAGACAGAAAAAAATTTTATTTAATCTTATTTAAAATCAAATACACCCCAAAAGCTACACCAGCCAAAAACGTAGTAAACAATATAAGAATGAATGCTGGAATAGTAAAAGTAATCATAAGAACAGTATATTACAAATAACTGAGAGGATTAAGATATCCTGCACGTGGAGCAACAGGCATAGTCATATTGGTGCCACACACCTTACTTCTATAGCTTTGAACCTGAACAGCATCTGATGCATATACAGTAAAGTGAAGATGTGGACCGGTGCTATAGCCGGTATTTCCTGAAAGACCTAACTGCTCTCTTTCTTTTACTTCCTGTCCTGTCTTTACTCCTATAACTGAAAGATGAGCGTAGAGAGTAGAAAGTCCGTTCTGATGCTTAACAAGTACCCATTTACCATAAGAGACACCATTACAGGAAGCATCCGTATCTCCACTTCCCACAACCACACCAGAAGCTGCTGAAAGGATTGGCGTACCTACACGAACACCAAAATCAAGACCATTGTGACCTGATCCGTTGTATACCTGTGGATTTTTACTCGAAAATGGAGTGTTTCCAAAATATTGGGTAATTACCACTTTTTCAACCGGATACCGCAAAACCCCTTTTCCATACTTAGGGAGTTTACTTACATCAACAACTGTCTTAAGTTTTGCTTCAACGTCCAACATTTCTGCTTCGAGGTCATTTTTCTTTTTCTTTCTGTCAGCAAGAAGTTTCTGATATGCTGTTTCTTGATTTTTAGTTTTCTCAAGAAGAGAGTTTTTATCTTTAGATGTTTGATCCACAAGCTGACGCTGATTACTTAGTGTCTGGTTAAGAGAAAGAAGATTTTTCTTATGTGACTCGTACGAAGCTTTTTGAACAGCAAGAACATCTTTAGTATCTGACAACGCATCAGCTTTTTCTGTTATAGCTTTGTTAACATCCATTTCACGCTTGGTGATATCAACCACATCTGAAAGTTTTGCATTTGGCGCAAGAAGACGCACAAAACGTGGCACAGACTCTTCATTATGTTTAAGAGCTCTAAAGGATTCTGAGAGCGCAGCTTTGGTTCTGTTTAATGTGTCTTCTGTAGACTCAATCTTTTCTTCAGTAAAAGAAATATTTTCTTCTGCTTTTTGTATACGAAGCTTAGTGTAATCAATATCTTTATTAAGAGCTGTCCTTCTTGTCTCAAGCTGAGCAAGAGCTTGCTTTAATGTTTTTGCTTCACCTTGAGTTTCACTTATTTTTTTATTATATGCCTTAATTTCATCATCAAGTGCTTTAATTTTTTGAGAAAGCTCATCGAGATCTCCTTTTAACTGTTCAGCTGTTTGTGCGTGAAGTGTAAAAGAAACATCTTTTCCTGTTTCAGAGAGAAAGAAAAACCCTACAAGGATAAAGGTTACAACTATGTACCGATACTTCACCATATTACCTTAGTGTACTATCTAAGGAGTAATGTACAAGTTGATGAAATACGAGCTAGGGACTCTTCTTTTTGAAGCACGTAAAGTATTGTAAACGGATCAATAGACTTTTCCTGACCAGATAATGTCATACGAAGTGGCCACAACACATTTCCTCTTCCAACTTCGTCAGCATACGGCATAATAGAAGCCTTAAGTGATTCAGGTGAAGAAAAATCAGTAGTTTCAAGAATGGAAGCTACTTTAGTTAAATGCATCCCAGCCTCAGATATACCAGAATCTTTCCAAGTAACACGTTCAATGGTTTCATCAGTAAAAAGAGGACGTTCTTTAAAGAAAGAAAGCTCTGAGGACTCAACTGATGTAAGTTCACCGTAAAAAGAAATTCTATCGATGATTGATGGCAAAAGTCTCTCTATAACCCCCTCTTCATATCCATGTAAATACGTAAGAACAGAATTCTTTTGAACTTCACGTGATTGCATTTTTATATGTTCTTTATTAAGCCAGAGAAGTTTTTCTTCACTTAACATTGCGCCAGACTTATGAATTCTTTCAATGCTAAAATGTTGAATAAGTTCACCCATTGTCATTACCTCTTTCTCCCCTCCAGGATTCCATCCAAGAAAGGCTAAAAAATTAACCATCGCAGAAGGTAAATACCCCTCTTCTCTGTATTCTAAAATATCTTTCGCACCATCTCGTTTACCGAGCTTCTTATTTCCGTCTGGTGCAAGAATCGGTGGAAGCGTCACAAAAATAGGCGGAGTAATTTCAAGTGCCTCATAAAGAGAAAGGAACTTCGGTGTAGATGCTATAAATTCATCTGCTCGCATAATATGTGTTACCCCCATCTCGAGGTCGTCAATGATGTGGGCAAAGTTATAGGTAGGATACCCGTCTCCTTTGATAAGGATAAAATCATCAAGCGCCTCCTCCCCTGCTGTTAAATCTCCACGAACTGCATCATTCCAAACAAAAGTCTTAATTTGAGGAACTTTAAAGCGAAGTGGTTTTGTACCATTCCATACTCCAAAATGCTCTGGGCGATGATCTCTAAAAAGAAAAACCCGCTTCTCTTCTTCTGCTTTTTTACGAAACAGAGCAACCTCTTCTTCTGTATAAGGATCTGGGTAAGCAAACCCTTTTTCAATAAGGATTTTGGCGTACTTTCGGTAAGACTCCAAACGCTCTGACTGTAAGTAAGGAGCAGAGGGACCTCCAATATCAACTCCTTCATCCCAGTTAATGCCAAGCCACTTCAAAGATTCAATAATGTGCGGAATAGAACCTTCTACCTCTCTTCCTTTATCAGTATCTTCAATACGAAGAATAAATGTTCCGTTGTGTCGACGTGCAAACAAATATGCGTAGAGCGCAGTACGAACACCTCCCACATGCATAAAACCTGTAGGACTTGGAGCAAAACGTGTGACAATCTTTTTATCCATAAAAAATTAATTAATGTGACTCATACCTATGCGAATAAGTTCCCTGGCAATTGTATCCGCGGCATTTCTACTATCTGAAAACTTTTCACCACTCTCAGACATCTTAGAATAAATCTCTTCCGAATCCAATATTCTTGTAATAGCTGACATAAGAATATTTGGGCCAAGGTTATTTTCTTCAAGAACAGAAGCGACACCCCGAGAAGCCATGGCATAAGCATTACTTCTTTGATCTCTACTCACTGATTCTGGAATAGGGACCACAATCATCGGTAATTGCCATAACCCCATCTCAAACATTGAAGAGCCGGCACGTGTAATCACGAGATCAACCTTACCATAAAAAAGTGCAGTATCTATAAACCCTTGAGCAAAATAATGTTCCTTAAACGAATGAGAAGCGAGAAGAGCTAAAGCTCTCTTGCTTACAGCATCAAATTTTTCAACACCAGTCTGATGTACAACATCATAATTCTCAAGTAACGCAGGAAGAATGTTAAGTACTGTATTATTAATAGTTTCGCTCCCCTGAGATCCACCAAGAATAAGAATGGTTGGTCGCTCCTTCTTGTCATAAACTCTTTTGTACCCCTCTTGTGGAAGAATCGCATCACGAATAGGTTGCCCCGTGAGAGCTACTTTTTCTTTTGGGTATGCATGAGCTGCTTCTTGATAAGAAAGAGCAACTCGTGTAGCAAACTTCCCCGCCCAAACAGTTGTGCGTCCAGGAACAGTGTCACTCTCATGCACGATAACAGGAATTGAAAGAAGACGGGCAGCGAGCAGTGTTGGGAAACTTGCATACCCGCCTTTTGCAAAAACAACATCCGGGTAAACTGAGTACAATTTAAAGAGCGCAACAAAACATCCATACACAGTCTTAAAAAAATCAGTAATAGTTTCAAGCGATGGGTATACTCGTAACTTACCTGCAGGAATTTCAATAAACTTTACACCAGCAATAAACAAAGCCTCGTCATCATATGATTTATCAGAAAAAAAATATACTTCTGGTTGAAGAATTTTTTGTATAAAAGCTTGCTTTCTGACACGTTCCGTTACGGCAATAAGCGGATAAAAATGCCCTCCCCCTGCTCCTGTAATTACAATTTTCATAAATAATGTTTTGAGTATTTTGAAATATTAAGAAGTACTCCAAATTGGAAAAGTGTCACAAGGAGCGCTGTACCACCATGAGAAACAAGTGGTAGAGGTACTCCCGTAAGTGGCAATATTCCAAGCATTGACCCCATATTAAGAGTCACTTGAATAAGTACAATTGTTGAAATTCCTACTGCTAAAAGGCGAGCAAATTGATCCTCTGAAACCTTTGCAATAATATACCCACGTACTGTCACTATAGCATAAAGTAGAACAAGATACAGCGCCCCCAAAAAACCAACCTCCTCCCCTAAAACAGCAAATACAGAGTCTCCGATTGGCTCTGGAAGGTAGTTAAATTTCTGAACACTTTGTCCAAATCCTCGTCCTGTTAGACCTCCACTTCCAAGTGCAATAAGTGACTGATTTAATTGCCAAGAAGAGCCTCTTGGATCGTGTGCGCTATTAAAAAAAGTTTTTACACGCTCAAGCATGTATGGACGAGCAAGCACAAGAAGAATAAACCCTACAACAGTACAAGAGATAAGGTATTGAATGTGGCGCTTACGAGCACCTCCAACAAAATAAACAGCAAATGATGCTCCAGCTATCACCATATAGGTCCCAAAGTCAGGTTGAGCAAGAAGGACAATGGTAACAATTCCAAGACCTATCATATACGCAAGAAAACCGTATCGCCAATCTTTAAATAGATTTCGATACATACTGCACCAATATGCAATAATAATGACAAAAGCAAACTTTAGTGTCTCGCTTGGCTGAAGCGAAAAAGGTCCAATATCAATCCATCGATGTGCTCCACCGTGATACACAGAAAGACCAGGAACAAAAACACATAAAGTTAAGAGAATTGAAGTTGTAAAAATAATGAATGTATACTTCTTATAGAAAGAGTAAGGAATAGAAGCTCCGATACATAAAGCAACAGTTCCACCCAAAAGAGCATAAATAAGCTGTGTTTTTACAACAGCAAAAAACTTTACCTCGTTAACAGCAAGCACACCAAGTGCAGCTGATCCAAAAATAACAAGACCACTCAAGAGTAGAAGGAGTACTGAAAAAAATAATATTTTATCAACGTTCTTAAACATAAAAGTATGTTTAACTAGCTTACAAGAGCTGTAATTACTCCAAGCATTGCACACATATATGATACTATCCAGTAACGCATTGTTACTTTAGATGAAGCCCATCCAAGAGCTTGGAAATGATGATGAAGTGGCGCAACCAAAAAGAGTTTGCGTTTAAAAAACTTTTTCCAACTTAATTGCAAGATTACCGAAAGAGTTGTCACCATAAGCGGAAGTGCAATGATAGGAAGATAAAGAACAGCATCAGTAAGAAAAGCAACCACTGAAAGTGAAAGTGAAAGTGCCAACATCCCTGTTTCACTTAAATAAAAAGATGCCGGAGGTATATTAAACCAAAGAAATGCAAGGATAGCCCCTACAACAACAAAACAAAATGAAGCGATATTTACCTGACCCTGACTATAAGCAATCATCCCGTAAGCTGTAAACACGGCAGACATTACCCCGCCTGAGAGACCATCAATTCCGTCTATAACGCCCGTTGAAAAAGTTGCCAGCGTTACCACTACAAAGAATAAAATGAAAAGAAGCCCTCCGAGAGCAACATCGCCGTGAAAAGGAACGTAGACATGATTAACTCCTAGTTTTGCAAAAAACCACCACCCCGCAAAAATCCCAAGAGATGAAACAGCTATAAGTCGCACAGGGAAAGAAAGCCCTCCACCTATATAACTATTTAATCTCCCTTTAAAAGCTTCAACAACAAGAAGGTCATCAAGCGCACCCACAAAAGCACCGACAATCATAGCAAAAAGAGGAAGCCATGTTTGGTTACGAGAAATAAAATCTAACTTTTCAGTAAAAACTGTTGGATATACTTTTGAAACAATCCAAAACAAAAGCGCGGTAAGCGTTACCGAAATCCACACCACAAGGCCACCAAGTCGCGGGACCGGTGCTTTTTCATCATTGTGAAGCGTTGCAGTAATAGTTGCCTCTTTTCCATCTATTGTCTTTGTAACATTTTTTTTCTTCCAAAGTTGTCGTTTATTTAAAAAACCAATAATCGACGGAGCAATAAAAAGTCCAATAAGAAAAGAAACAACGGCTGGAAGAAGTACCTTAAACGGATCAAGCGCAAACATCATCATATAAACTAAAGTATAGCATGAAGTTAATTTGCTTCTGTGGGTACATTAAGGCTCTTTTTAAGGGTTTCGTAAAGTGTTTTCACATCCTTAAATCTTCCCTCTCTAGAAGAGCCGAGCACAACAATTGCCACAGGTCTTCCAAGGCTCACATCGACAATTACCCCAAGATTTCCCCCAGCAAGGTCTGTAAAGCCCGTTTTTGACCCCTCAGCCCCAAATAATTCTTCTATCGACTGATTGGTGTTTGGAACTCCCGTAAGTTTTGTATTTCCAGCGTACACACTCTGTCTCTTTTTTGTAGTGGCATCCAAAATATCTGGAAATTCTCTTTTTGCAATTCCAAGAAGTTTAGCAGCATCAAGGGCTGAACCTTTACCTCCAAGAGAATTACCATGATCAAGTCCCGAAGGGTCAGTAAAGATAAACTTAAACCCTAACGCTTCAGCGTCAGCATTCATCTGATCTACAAATTTATCCCTCCCTCCATATACTTTTGCAATAGCTTCAGCTCCATCGTTTGAAGAAAAAATAAGAACGTACTTAAGGAGCTCTCCAAGCTCCCATACTTGTTTATTTTTTAAACCAAGATCATAACTACCATCAATAATATCAGGAGTAATTACTACAGATTGATTTTTAGGTAAATGAAGCAAAGCTGTTACAGCTGTCATAACTTTAGTAATACTTGCAAGAGGAAGAGTTTCGTTTTCATTTCTACCTGCAATCACACGACCTTCAACAAGATCGTATACAACATATGCTTTTGCTTCTATTTCTACATCATTAAAAGAACCAGAACTAAAAATATGTGTAGGTTGAGCAAGTTCGTTCAAAATTTTTTGCTCATAATTTTCTGTTTGTTTTGAAATTGGAGCTACATGCAAAAATGAAAGAAAAACAATGCTAAGCACAGAAAGACTGTAAATAAAAAATGGCTCAACGTATTCTTTTTTAGAAAACGAAAGTTTTTTCATAGGCTGTACAATTACAGCTCACGAGCTTTGAGTTTTTCAAGAAGGTCATTGTGCATTTTTTCATACTCAGGTAATTCTTCAACTTTAGTGATACCTAACTGCTTTAAAGATGCACCAGTAAGAGAACATACTTCTCCAACACGGGTAATAAGACCTCTTACAGTAAGAGTGCGAATTGATTGTGAGGATTGCACACCACGAATATATGAGATCTGTTCTCGTGTAGGGTATCCCAGGTAGGCAACAAGCGTAAGCACCTGGAGCTGAGCTGGTGTAAGCTCACCTTCAAGTTCTTTTTCTGACCAGCTTTTAATCATTTCTGCTTGAGAGCTTTGAGTCACAATACCGATTCCGTCATTACTCATCATAAGCGTAAGCCCCATTTCTTCAAGCTTACTTTTTAGAAAAGGTGCATTCTCAACGATTTCTTCTTTTGAGATTCCCAAAAAGTCTCCAAGCTTTTTAAGTGGAATTGGTTCACCGGAAAGAAAGAGAAGTGTAATAACTTTTTCGAGCATACTTTTTTAGATACTTATGATTGTACCACGGGTTGTTCTGATAAAGAGACTTCTTCTTGTGGAGCAATAGGGGCAGTGTCTCCAAGCGACTTCACCTCAATTTTTTCTTCTTTTTTATTTTCTTGTTTTGGAAGAATGGTAATATCTCCCCCATCTTCTGTTTGCTCTGCATGAACCATGCCATTCTTAAGAAGTTCAAGAAGAGCCATAAACGTAACGATAAGCACTTTCTTTTGCTCCTCTTTAGTTCCAGTCCCTTCTGCAACACTCTGCAAACTAACCACTTCAAGTGAAGTAATGCGTTGCATTAATCCTTCTATTACTTTTTCAATGCGAAGAGACTGATCTACTTGTACAGAAGGAAGAGGTTTAGGTGGAGCAAAAGAAAGGAGCGTTAATTCTGCTATTGATTGTAAAAAGACTGGAGTTATACGACTATCCGGAACAAATAACCCTTCTTTAAAAGGAATACCGTGATCTCTTCCATAAAGAGGTTTACTGCCGTACAAAGAAGCTATTGTTCCAACCCCTTTAGAGAGAAGCGCATATAACTCAAGCTTGTATTCGAGATCGTGTACCTGTTTTTCTTCTTCACCTGTATAAGTAAGCGAAGGAAGAAGAGATTTTGCCTTCATGAGCATCAAAGTCGATGCAACAACAATAAACTGAGAAACATCAACAAGGTTGTTCTCCTTAAGAGTTTTAATATAAGCAATATACTCATCCGCCAAGGATGCAAGTGTTACTTCGGTGATAGAAAGTTTTCGCCCTTCAATCATTTCCAAAAGCTTTGTATATGGTCCTTCAAAACGATCAAGTTTAACAGTAAAATCCATACCCATAAGTATACAGCACTCTTTTCTGAAAGAGTGCTGTTATCTGTTTATACCTTATTTAAGGTGAGTGATACTTACTGAAGATTTGTTAGTAAGTGCGTCTGTGGAAGTTGATGTGCGACTTATCGTAATATTTACGGTTTCTTTTTCCATTTTTGTTATCGCATAGATTCCATATACACCTGCATTTTCATAAATCTTTACCACATACCAACCTTCTTTCCCAAGAAATTCACGGTATAGACGATAATTTTCTTTAGCTGATCGGGTTGAACTAAAAACAACTGTTGACTGAGTCTTTTCACCATAAGCGATAGTGTAACTTTGTTCAGGGGTATTAATTGTAGTTCGTATAAGTGTACTTGTCGCAAGGAGAGTCGGAGGTATCTCTTTACCAAAATCTTTTTTAGGGTCCGCTTTTTTTTGCGTGATTTCAGCGGCTTGTTTTTTTGCTTTTGCTTGCTTGTTGATAAAATCTGCAGCAAACACTGAAGCACCTACGATAACCAAAACACCAACTGTTATAAGAATTGTCTTCTTATATATAGCAAAGAAAGAAGGAGTAACTTCTTTGTTATTTTCTTCTTGAGGGGTAATTATTTCTGACATAAATTATTTTAAAAGAGAGTTGCAAAAAAAAACTTAATTTTTTCCTGATAACTAAAATTAAGATTAACTACTGGTTTTGCTACATATGTTCCTGAAAAAGTAATAGTACCTTGATCAGTAAGAGTGAATGTTTCACTTACTGGTGTTACGTATCCATCTACCGATCCATATGTAATAGTGTAACTTCCTACCGGAGACCCTTGCTCAGATTGAGATACCCCAGAACCAGAAAAATTATTTGGACCTGTTACCGTCCACGAAGACGTAATATTTGTTGAAATATTGACCGTTCCAGTATTTTGAATAGGACAACCACTACCACAGCAATCACTTTGATTATCAAACCCCCCCCATTCCAAGATCACCATCCACACACTGACCGCATACCCATGTTTCTTGACCCATAAAATCGAAAAAGGCAGCCTCTGCTTGTGGAGGGTTTCCGCACTCATAAATGTGACCGGACTCTGGACAAATCGGTACCTCAGGAGTAACAAAAGGACACGCTCCAGCATATGCAATTTGTACAAATGAAAAAATAAAAGTAACGACTAATAAGTGAGGTATTTTTCTTAACATGTATTTTATAGTATACACCTTAATGACTGGAATACTCAAAAAAATAAAATACGTGTTAACAAAAAATAATTATTTCAGCACCTCAAATAATCTTGGATCATGACTTCCGTCTACACGAAACACAGAGACACCTCCAAGTTTATATAGCTTTGCAAGCTTTACTTTATCTTTAATCGCTTCCGCATCTGAGTACCACACTAAGTACTCGCGTAACTTCGTATCATTTGGATACGCTCTATCTGTATTTGATGAATAACTAAAACTAAGCTCTCCTGCACTGTTACGTGTTGGTGTAATCTTAAGGCTTTGCGCAAGCTCTTCAGCAAACTCATAATTCATTGTACCAATTCTCCTATACTGAATTGTTGAAGTTCCTCTAATAACTTCATACTTATACCCATAAGTTGGCACGCCAATTAAAATTTTCTTTGCTGGAATATCCCAAAGCGCAACAGTTACCACTTTCTTTACCCACTCAATATCAGCAACAGGCGCATAGAGCTTACCTTGTAACTTATTTTGGTTTACAAGTTTTGCGTCATCGGTTGACTGATCATACGCCATAATACGGACCTCATCACAAGCTTTACCTATAGCTTTATAATCATTTGCATATTCAACTTTAGAGAGCACTTCTTTTGAAGTGGTTGCATAACGACTATCTGGTGGAGTGCGTGGCTCAATCGTACAAATAAGTTTCTTCTTGTCTTTTTTAAGAGCAGTAGAAAGTTCGCTTAAAAAAGATGCGAAGTAAGGCTTTGTCTCTGCAAGCTTTGCCTCGTAATCAATATCGATACCATCAAAATTATTTTTCTTAACAAGTGCGGCAATTTCTTTCACATGAGCTTGTCGCTTTTTCTTGTCAGAGAGAAGTGTAAGTACCGCTTTTTTACCTGTTTCATTGTTTGGGTATGACAAAATACTTGGATATATTTTTACCTTATTCTTTTTTGCCTCTTTAATAAGATCTGGCCATGGAGCACTTTCTATTTTAAGGGCATTTGTAATAGTGCCGTCATTTTGTAGCTCATAAGCAAAAGGACTAATCTGAGTAACAGACTTAATGTTTTGAAGCGTACTACTTGCTCCATCTGTCTTTCTCCAATATGGAATCCATACAGCTTTCTCAAAAGCAAAAACCGGTGCACTTGTAGAAATAAGCGCAGTAACAATTAGCGTCAAAAAGCTTTTAATGAGAATATTCTTCATACTCTATATATACCAGAGATATAGGCAAAGAACAACCAGGTTTATAAAAATACAGGCCGCCTCTTCGAGGCGGCCGATGTGATCTTTATTCTTTTAATGAAGCATTTTCTTGTCAGGCACAGCACCTACGGGAATGAAGTTAGGAAGAAGTACAACACCCTCTTCTGCCATTTTTTTAAGCACCGACAGCCCCTCCTCGACAAGCAGTAGTTCAGCTTCTGTGAGAATGGAAGATTCTTTGATCGCAGCGAGCAGATATTCAGCTTCGACCGAATGAATTTTCTTTTCCTGAAGCGCAGTTCGGACAATGTGCTGCCCAAGCTCTTTCGTATTGATCAGTGAAGTGCTTGTGCCGTCAGCCCAGAAAATGGTTCCAACACCATCTTCGACAACAAGCTGTGCAATTCGAGCAATAGTCACAGGAATCTCCTCTTTTTGGAAGGTGTAATGAGAGAACGGTATGAAATTATTATACCACATATTCTATAAAAAAGCAATACTTACACACCTTAAAAAAGCCCGCTTTTGGCGGACCTTTTTAATCATTACAATTACTTTTTCTTTACTTCAATACCGAGCTCACGAAGTGTTTTTGGTGATGCTTCAGCTGGAGCTTGCATGAGAAGATCTTTTCCTTCCCCTGTCTTTGGAAACGCCATTACTTCACGAATGTTCGGCTCATTAAGAAGTATCATAAGGAGACGATCAAGCCCCCAAGCGATACCCCCGTGAGGAGGTGTGCCTGACCCGAGCGCTTCTAACATGTGACCAAAGTTTTTTTCGATACGCTCCGGACTGTATCCCATAATTTCAAATACTCTGCGGAGTGCCTCTGGGTTATGGTTACGAATAGATCCACCCCCTATTTCATAGCCGTTAAGCGCTACGTCATATTGCGTTGTAAGAATGTCTCCAATATTTTTCTTCTCCATGAGATTAGTCATGTGTTCATCTGTTGGCCGAGAAAATGGATTATGAGTAAATGTCCACTCACCAGTATCATCTACGTTATCTTCACCAGTTTTTTCAAAAAATGGAAAATCTACCACCCAACAAAATGCTAAGGTATCTGGATCATTCTTATCTTCGCGAAGGTCTGGCTTATCAGAATTATATTTTTCCATCGCTTCCTTATAGGTAAGCACAGGGAATGGCACTTGTTGAATTTTCTTCTCTGGGAAAAGGGTTGTTACAAGCTTAATGAGAAGCTCTTCGTTTATCTTCATCACTTCCGCGCGAGTTACAAAACTCATTTCAAGATCCATCTGTGTAAACTCAGGCTGACGATCTCCACGAGTGTCTTCGTCACGCATACACTTAGCGATTTGGAAGTAGCGTTCAAATCCAGCAGACATGAGAAGCTGCTTATACTGCTGTGGTGACTGTGGAAGTGCATAGAAAGATCCTTGCCATAAACGTGACGGCACAAGGTATGAACGAGATCCTTCTGGTGTTGGGTTAGTAAGAAGTGGAGTTTCTATTTCAAAAAAGTTTTGCGCATCAAGTTCATCACGTACCACCTTAATCACCTTGTGACGCATGATGATATTTCGCTGCAAACGCGCACGACGAAGATCTAAGTACTTTTTCTCGAGACGAACTTCTTCCCCTACTTCGTATCCTGAAGTGGAGAGATCAAACGCTGGAGTTGATGCTTCATTAAGCACAGTAATCTTAGTTACTTCAAGCTCCACATCTCCATTAAGCACCCCTTGCTTAATATTTCTTTCTGGGCGCTTGTTCACAATTCCTTCTACTTCTACCACCCATTCAGTGCGAAGCTTTTGAGCTACTTCTAATGCTTCAGTATGATTTGGAAGTACAACGGCTTGCACACGCCCAGTAACATCACGAAGATCAAGAAATACCATTTTCCCCTGATCACGACGAACATCTACCCAGGTTTTTAGGGTAACAGTTTGTCCAACAGATTGTGAAATATCTTTAGTATAGGTACGCATATCTTCTCACTATACCAGAAAACATAAAGAGATTCAAAATTTTATAGCCCTACCACCTGACGAATCCGCTTCATCATTTCATCTGCTTTTGCGCGAGCTTTTTTACCCCCTTCTTCTAAAATAGCTTCTACTTCGGCTGGATTACTTTGATAGTATTCATACTTCTCTCGCATAGGAGCAATAAAAGTAAGTATAGACGCGAGCAAAGCTTCTTTTGCTTCTTTGTATGAAAGACCACCTTCCTCATAACGAGCGCGAAGCGCTTTATCTTCTTCTTCATTTAAAAAGAGTTTATGAATTCTGTAGATATTATTACTGTCTGGACTCTTCTTATCCTCTGGACGAGAACTATCAGTTACTACCCCTATAACAGCACGTTTAATTTCTTCGTCAGTTCCAAAAAGTGGAATAACGTTACCGTAACTCTTACTCATCTTTTGTCCATCAGTTCCTGGAACAATTGCTACATCAGTCATGACATATTCCTGTGGCACAGTGAATGCCTCAGTGTTATATGCTCGATTAAACTTTCCCGCGATCTCACGTGTCATTTCAATATGCTGAATCTGGTCCTTTCCAACAGGCACAACAGAAGCGTTATACATGAGAATGTCTGCCGCCATAAGGACCGGGTACGTAAAGAGTCCCACATTTGCTTCAAGGCCACGAGCCTGTTTATCTTTAAAGGAATGCGCAAGTTCGAGCATTGGCATTGGAGTAACTGTGTTAAGAATCCAGGCAAGCTCCGTATGAGAAGGAACATCTGATTGTCTAAAAAAAGTGACTGAAGATGAATCAAGACCACATGCAAGGTAGGCACACGCAAGATCAAAACTACTTTTACGACGCGCTTCTGCATCAGTAAGACTAGTCATCGAATGATAATCCGCAATAAAAATATGCGCATCAAATTCATCCGATTGTGAGAGCACTATATTCTGGCGCATCGCACCAAAGTAATTTCCAATATGAATGCGACCGCTTGATTGAATACCTGAAACGAGAACTTTTTTCATAGATAATCAAAGTATATCACAGTGAAGATGGTTACTTTTTAAAACTAAACCCTTCTTGTTTTATTTTTGTAGACTCGACATATGATACAATTTCTTCTTTTTTAAGTGCGGCATTTTTTACACTTGTAATAAACGAAATAGTAACAATAAGAAAACCATCTTCGTTGTAGTCGTAGTCAAGCTTATAGCGCATTCCAGCATGACTTTTAAAGTTACCAACTTCTTTAAGAGAACGTTTGCGCAACATGCTGTCTAACTTTTCTTTAAGTTCTTCCAGCCATGCCGTAAATGTATGCTTATACTGCTCTGGAACAAAGAGCACTTCAAGTTCACTTTTTCTGTAACTTAAATTTTTAATTTCTTGACGCTCTACCATATCAAGAAGGAATCTTGAGTTAGGAATATTATGAAGCCGTCCATTAAAATCCCCTTTTTTATTTTTACCGGCAAGCTGTGTAGAAAGTGGTTTAATGCGCACAATTTCACCGAGCACGCCGTTTACATAAATATCATCCCCGATATCGTATCCAAGCACCACGTGAGGATATGCAAGGAGTGAAATGATGACATCACGAAGTGCAATAATAATCGCACCAAATGCAAGCGCAAAGAAACTAAAAGCACGAATATTGTACGCACTGATAAGTGTCATACTAATCGCAAAGAAGTAACACGCTCTAACCACACCAACAATATGAAGTTTTGAAAAATACTGGAGGGAAGCTTTTTCTGCTTCTTCAGACGAAAGAATATCTGTTTTTCTTTTTGAGTATTCTTTTTGAACTCCAAGCTTATACCTATAAAGAATAGTTTCAAAAATAGCTACAACCAAAATACACACAAAAAGTACTTTCCCGTGTGGTACAGACTCTGTAATCGAGGTAGATGTTGCAGAGAGAAGCGATGAAAATAATGATCCACTAGACATATGAGTGGATCATTATAGCACACCTGTATTAGGCTGCACGTTTGTACTTTGTATCAAGGTAATCAATCCACTTACCAAGATATGTCCCAAGAACAATGCCTATAAACGATGCCACAAACCCAATAAACGTAGGAGGAATTTCAGTGCCTATCATTTCCGCAATACGCCAGGAAGTTATACCAGAAACAATAGAGAAAAATGCTCCAAAGCTTGTGACCCATTTAGCATAGAGCCCGAATGCAAGCGGAATAAATCCTGCAACAAGTGTCACTGAGTACGCTGACCCTACAAGCTCATAAATGTGTGCGTCTGGATTATACGCAAGAAAGACCGCACCTAATGCCACAAGAACAATACCAACTTTAATAAGTATCATGCGTACCTTATCGTTCATCTCACTAAAGAACGGTTTAATCACATTTTCTGCAAGGAGTGTTGCGGGAGCCAACAGTGCAGCTGAGGCGGTAGATAAAATCGCAGAGATAAGCGCCCCAAAGAAGAATATCTGAAGGAGTGGACTGGTGTGCTCTGTAATAAGTGTGGTAATAAGAAGCTGAGAATCTTCACGTAAAAGATTTGGATACAAATGTGCCGCAATCATTGCAATTGAGATAGGAATCATTACCATACAGAAATAAAAGATTCCTCCTAAGACTGACGCCCACATACTTTCACGTTCATTACGAGCACTCATGGCACGCTGATAAATATCCTGTTGAGGAATACTTCCAAATCCCTGTGTCATGAGTGCAGTAAAGAGCATAATCCACGGCAAGAACCCAGCTTCTGTCGGAAGAATATTGAGATGTCCTTCTGGAATAATAGAAGAAAATCCTTCAATGCCACCAACAAGCGGAAGCACTGCAACAAGCACCGCAATAAGACCAATAATAATAATGACAGACTGTATCGTGTCATGAAGCGCAACAGAAATCATTCCACCTAAAATGGTATAGAGAGATACCACCCCTGCTGCAATCACTACCCATAAGCTCACAGAAAGCGCTGGAATAATAGTGTGAAGCACTACACCAAGCGCCAAGAATTGCGCAGCCACCCATCCAAAATAACTCACGATGATAACTGACGAGAGAAAGATAGCAATTGTTGAGTTGTAACGATGTTTAAAATAATCTCCAATTGTAAGAAATTTAAGTCGATATAACTTTCTGTTAAAAAAAATACCGGCGATGATAAGACATAGCGCGGCACCAAACGGATCTTCCAGGATGTTTGAAAAACCTCCTTCTGCAAACTTACTCCCTACCCCCATAATACTTTCACTTCCAAACCATGTTGCAAACACAGTAGCAAGCGCCATATAAAAAGGAAGTGAGCGACCTGCAAGCACATAGTCTTCAGAATTTTTTACCTTACGTGCAGCATAGATACCAATAGCAACCATAACAAGCGTATAAAGAAGAATGGCAACTGGAAGCATAAGCTGTTTAGATCTAAATTATATATAAATGTTTGTATTCTACACAAGAAAAAAGAGGTTCACAAGGAACCTCTTTTGGCTAATTCACTAAAAAGTACAGAAACTTCTCTTTGCGCAATGCGGTAAAGTGTCCAAAAAAATCTTGCCCCACCAGCACTATGTGAACACTCGGCTTCTTTTTTGTAATACCTCATTTTCTGATTGGTATCCCGAAGCATTCCAAAGATAACCGAATAGCTGATATTGCAAAGAAGGTCAAGATGACGAAGACAAAACTCATAACGTTTTACGTTGTTACATGCTCGCTCTATTTCTCTTTCAAAAACCTTATCAAGAATAAAAGCAAAACTTAGACTTTTGTTAGCTTTCTTGTGTTCACACTGAGCAAGCTTTTTCATTTCTTCTTTTGTGGGGAAAGAAACAGAAAAATGCAAAAAGTCTTCAGCTGGATACAAAGCAAACTCTGGGTGTATTTCAGGTCCTGGAGGTACAATGTAGTAAGTGTAAGGTTTTAGTCTTCCACTTTCTACGGCAAATGTTCTTAATGAAGAAGTTTTAATTCTTAGGAGTTGAGCAAACTCTGACGGGGAAAGGTGGTCTGTGACATGGCGTTCTCTGTTAAAAATACTTTCTGCAATTTCACTTTGCCTGCCAACGTAATGACTTTCAGACATGAGAAGTCTCCTTATCTTTACTGTAAAGATCTACTTTAAAAAGTATACTATCAAATTTTCCTAAATATAAAAATCAGCACATATTGTGCTGATTTTTATATTCTAGAGACCTTCTTCTTTAAGTCCTTCGATAAACGCAACAGCCTTCTTCGAAAGTTTTTTAGGCATCCTGATGTGGAGCTTAATGAGCACATCACCTCGTTTACCTTTTTCATGAAGATGTGGCACGCCGCGACCTTTTACACGCAACACTTCTCCTGTCGAAGCACCTTCTGTAATTTCAAATGAAATATCTCCATCAAGGCCCACAATAGAATGCTTTGCTCCAAGAAGCGCATCAGTAAGCTTAATTTCGTGAGTAATAACAAGATCATTCCCTTCACGTTTCCAAAGCTTATGAGGGATAACGTTAATCTTAACGTAAAGATCTCCTGTTGTACCACCCTGCACAGCTTCACCCATACCAGTCATACGAATCATTTCACCGTTTGAAATACCAGCAGGAACTGCAATATTTATTTCTTCACGCTTATTGAGTACGCCATGACCTTTACATGAAGAACATTTCTCTTCAGGAACTTGCCCTACCCCGTAACACGCACTACAGGTGTTTACTGTTTGGAAGTTACCCATGAATGTTCGTTTTACATCATGAACTTTTCCTTGACCATTACATGTTGAACATGTCTTCATCTTAGTTCCAGGACGAGCCCCTTTTCCAGAACAGGTGTCACATGTTGCAACTTTTGAAATAAGCACATTACGCTCAGTACCAAATACAGCCTCAGTAAACGGAACATCGATTTCAAGTGAAATATCGCGACCACGTTTAGGACGTGAGCCACCAAAACCTCCCCCAAACATATCACCAAAGATGTCACCAAGATCACCAAAATCAAATTGCATATCTTGGAAATCTCCTTGATTAAATCCTCCAAAACCTCCGAAACCAGAACCATTACCAAACGGACCTTGTCCATTAAAGGTTTGTCCGTAGGTATCATATTCTTTACGTTTCTTATCGTCAGAAAGCGTTTGATAAGCTTCATTGATTTCTTTAAACTTCGCCTCATCTCCATCTTTTTTATCAGGATGATATTTTGCAGCAAGTTTATAGAAGGCCTTCTTAATTTCGTCTTTTGAGGCATCTTTTTTAACACCAAGCGTATCATAATAATTTTTCGTCATAGATATACATGTTATAACATACTTACTTTAAGAATAAAAGAGTTAAAATTGACTACTTGTAAAATATATTGTATATTTATATATAACCCTGTTGATCTTTCCAATTTACACCTTCGGAGGCAAGAGATGAAACTGTATGCTGTTGACCCTCTTCAAACAAGGATACGAGAAGATGGATTCATGGTGGAGTTTGACGATGAAAACCCACAGAACTTTCGAGTGATCATCGCTTCTGTAATCCCTGAGGGAGTTACCGTTGAAAGAAAAGCCTTTCCTAAAAACTTTTTGAAGGAAGCATGGGATAAATCCCCTCACTACTTCATTTCTCAAAAGGAAAGAGAAGCTCTGTCTCTTAACGGAACAACTCCTCAGGCTGCCCTCTTTCTTGCTTACAGATTTTTAGGTGATGAAGTTACTACGGAAGTTGGTGTAGCTGAAGCAACAGCAACTCCGTATACCTACGAAGAATTTATGCGTGAATCAAGAAAGTTCAAACGTATTCAAAGCAGGTTACAAGAACTCATCTTTCAGGATCCTTTTATCGACCTTAAATATCGAGCAAGGATTTCGGAAGGAGTGTGGAACAACGATGTAAATCCGTGCAGTAAACTCATTTTCGGGTTATTAGAACTGTTTAACAAAGAAATGAGTCGTATTGCATACAAGCTTCACATCCCCACTCTTCGTCTCCCTGCTTCACGTCAACCTTCCTTTGATGTCTACAACGGGCGCGCACGGTTTAGTGCACCGCTACGGCGAGCAGCAGCATACGTAAATAGTTATAACTTTGCTGCACACCTGCGCGGAGAACAACTCATCGCAAGAAAATACCTTGAAGAGATTGGCTGTCTGAATTCAGACCTGCAACGCAGGGCTTCGTGAGAAGCTCTGCGTTTTTTGTTTTTGTATAAGTACAAAAATACCACCATGTGTAGTGGTATTTTTACTATACTTTTTTATTTTATTTATGCAGTTGTTTCACCTTTTTCTGGAGAAGCTTCTCCTTCTGTCCCTGAAGCAGGTTGAGCATTGTCATTTGCTGTTTTCATAGCTTCACCGATCTTCATAGTAGCCTCAGAAAGTTTTTGTGTTGCACTTTCGATAGCCGTCTTATCATCACCACCGCGAGCTTTCTTTACTTCTTCGATAGCATCACTGATTTCCTTCTTAAGGTCATCAGATACCTTATCACCAGCATCCTTAAGTGCTTTTTCTGAAGTGTGTACCATCTGATCTGCAAGATTCTTAGTTTCGATAAGTTCCATCTTCTTTTTATCATCTTCAGCGTGAGCTTCAGCATCTTGTTGCATACGTTTAATATCTTCATCAGAAAGACCAGATGATGCTTCGATACGAATAGACTGCTCCTTACCTGAAGTCTTATCTTTTGCTTTTACTTGTAAGATACCGTTAGCATCAACATCAAATGTTACTTCCACTTGAGGAACGCCACGTGGTGCTGGTGGAATACCATCTAGAATAAAGCGACCAAGTGACTTGTTGTCAGCTGCAAGCGGACGTTCACCTTGAGTAATGTGAATTTCTACAGATGTTTGGTTGTCGGCTGCAGTTGAGAATATCTGTGACTTAGATGCTGGAATAGTAGTATTTTTTTCTACGAGCTTTGTAGCCACTCCTCCCATAGTTTCGATACCAAGCGAAAGTGGGATCACGTCAAGGAGAAGAATATCTTTACCGAGATCCCCTTGAAGCACTCCAGCTTGCACTGCAGCACCGAGCGCTACTACTTCATCTGGGTTAATAGAACGATTAGGCTCCTTACCGAAGAGATTCTTAACAGCTTCAACAATCATTGGCATACGAGTCTGACCTCCCACCATAATGATTTGATGAATTTCTTCTTTTTTGAATGGAGAGCTTTCGAGAGCGCGTTTAGTAATTTCAATTGAACGCTCAACAAATTCTTTTGCAATTTCTTCAAGCTGTGCACGTGTCACTTTCATCACAAGGTGCTTTGGACCATCTACTCCTGAAGTGATGAACGGGAGGTTGATTTCTGTTTCCATCTGACTTGAAAGCTCATGCTTTGCTTTTTCTGCAGCCTCATCAAGACGCTGAAGGGCGAGAGCGTCTCCCGTAATATCAATACCTTGATCCTTCTTAAATTCTGCTGCAATATGCTGCACAAATTTCTGATCAATGTCACGTCCACCAAGATGAGAGTCTCCGTCTACGGACTTTACTTCTACCACGCCGTCACCCACTTCAAGAATAGAGATATCAAATGTTCCTCCTCCGAAATCGTACACCGCAAGCTTTTCATTTTTCTGTGAATTAAAACCGTACGCAAGTGCAGCTGCTGTTGGTTCTGGAATAATACGCTTTACATCAAGCCCTGCGATTTTACCAGCATCCACTGTTGCTTGACGCTGAGTGTCATTGAAGTATGCAGGGACAGTGATCACCGCTTCTGTGATAGTCTCTCCAAGCTTTGCCTCTACGTCTGCTTTAATTTTCTGAAGAATCATCGCAGAAATTTCTTCTGGGCGAGAGTCTTTACCGCCGAGCGTGATAAGTACGCCGTCATTATCACCCTTCTTGATTGCATACGGAACACGAGGAAGGTCTGACTGTACCTCCTTATCTGAATATGAGTGCCCCATGAAGCGTTTTACGCCGTATACCGTGTCTTTAGGATTAGTTACCGCCTGACGCTTTGCAATCTGTCCTACAGATCGTTCACCATTTTTGTTTACCGAAACAACAGAAGGTGTCGTACGATTACCTTCGATATTTTCGATAATTTTTGGCTGCCCTGCTTCAATAATAGCAACTGCCGAGTTTGTTGTCCCAAGATCGATTCCAATTATTTTTGCCATAATGTAAATTCAGTTAATAGTTAATGGTTAATAGTTGCTAGTAAATACAAAACGTTTACTTATTGTTTTCAAAATGCCCTGTATACACTCGAGCTGGACGAAGTATAGTGTCGTGAATCTTGTAGCCGTTTTGGAGTACACGAACTATCTTGTCGTTTTCAGATTCATTTTCTACTTTCACATGCTCCATACTCTCGTAAAGAAGTGGATCAAATGTATCACCAATTTTTCCAAATTGTGTTACCCCTTCTCCTTCTAAAATAGTTTTAAATTGAGTAAAGATATACTCAATACCCATACGCCAATTTGCATCAACTTTTTCCCAAGCTTCTTTATTTGCTTGTGCCATATCATATGCATCAAGTACTGGGAGAAGTGATTCAATAAAGCGTTTTGTAGCAAATTTTCTATCTGCTACGCGATTTGCTTCTACTTCTTTTTTGTAGTTAACATAATCTGCTCGAGTACGCTGAGAGAGATCAAGATATTCTTGCTTTTCAGCTTCAAGCGTTTTAATTTTTTCTCGTAATTTTTTGATGGTATCACGAGCATTCACCTCACCATCTTCATTTACTTCTTCGAAAGAAATATCGTCTCTTTCTTCATTAATAGGTTCATTAACATCTAGAATAGGGTCTTCATTAGTATCGTTCATAAATATTCTTAGGTGTTTTCAATAATCAATAATAATCACAGGAATACGGTCATACAATCATAGCAGAAAATCAATCATTACAGTACCTTATTTTTATACAGGTACGCACAAAAAAAGTCAAGAAAAATTTACTTGCAGTTTATTTAGAGTCGCCTTTTCAATAGAAACATTTATTTTATATTATTTTATCTTATTTACAAAAGTGCTTTAGTGTTGTAAACAAAACCCCACTACTACAATGTTTTGTTTCTTACCTTTAACGCGTTTTAGAGATCGTAAAACCTTCTTCAGGGAACTGCGCACTTACAGTCAAGCGTTTTGTAACGTCGTCACGTGAGACCAAATACCCTGCTCCATTAGCCTTAGTTTTTAATGGCTCGCTAGGAATTGCTCCGATATACTGACCGTCACGAGTAATTACAGAAAGATCAGCAAGCCCTCTACATGAAGTTCTAGCAACAGAAGATGAGCAGATCTCGACAGGTGCTGCCGAGATACCTGCAGGAAGGTCACCTTTGTGATCAACAGCGTACTGTTTTAACGCCTGAAGAATAGTTTCTATGCCGGCACCACGCTCAAGATTACGTTTAGCACTTTTTTCATCAACGTTAAAAGTGATCTTTTTTCGCAAAACCATTCTTTTATTATTAGACACAACATCTACATCATTAATCGCAACGTCAAGTATTACGTTATTTTACCGCTGCCAACCTGTGTTCTAGAAGAAAGTAGTGCTCTGATCGCTTCTTTGGATGCATGGCTAGAAAATGTATTTTTAACATTAGAGTTCGGACTGTTTTTACAAATATCTACTCTACCCATATCAAATTTATAACTGTCAGCATTATAATTATCAACAATAAAACTAACACCAGGATCACAAGCAGCATTAAGCAATTCCATCTCCAGCTTTTTTTCAGAGTTTAGAATAAAAAAAGAAATTGAATAACCTTCATAAGAAGAACCAGGTTTATAAACTTTTACTAAATAATCTGTATCAGAAATTTTATATTCTGAATTATTAGCAAAAGAGGAATCTGAGCTATCTTGAATAGTGAAAGGAATGTCAGGGCCATAAGAAGCAGAGTTCGCTATGTGTTTTCTTAGGTCATCTAATGTGTATTTTTTGACACCTTGCAATGAAGCATCCTTTATCGATACACTAGGGGTTGTTTCTTTTACTACATTATCATTTTTACCCATACTAATAGCTGAATCTGTCTTTGTGCCAGATAAAATAAACCCTTTGATAGTTTCTTGATCTACTCCGCCATCTTTGAAAAACTTAAGGTCTTCTTCGCCAAAAACCCCAAATACTTTTTCTTCACCCCACATACACTCAACTGATTTTTTTGGATTATTCTGAAGAGTTAATTTGCAATGTGCAATTGCCTCATCTCTTGTAAGATAAGAAATAATTGCTAAATGCCTACTCATGTACAGCTCAAAACGCTTAACCCCTGGTTCATTTTGTTTAGCGCTTGAATAAGGCTCCTCCTTTGATTTAATTCGTACATACACTTCTTTTGAAATCTTCTCGTCATTTTGACCAATACAAGTAACTTTTGCTGTCAAAAGTGAAGCGTCTACATACACCCCTTGTTCATCATTTGATTTCCACTTTTGCGTTGGGGTAACTCTAGAAAAACCTTGCCCTAAAACAGCCACAGAGCATTCTTTTGTATTTGATGACTTCCATCTAATTGTTGAAGTATTAAAAATGTTCATCTCTGGAGTCTTCGGTTCAATAATCGAAGGGTTGGCATAAACTGACAACGTTGGTTTTGGTGCAGACTTTTTCGTAACATCGCCTTCAGTTATTTTTGTCTTATCTGACGGCGAAGAACTTGCCACCCCTGTTATTGAACTCAAAGTTTTATTTATATCTTTACAACCCACCTCCTTCATCTTCGCTCTCGTCATAGGCCCAAAAAAACCAGACGGAAACACATTATTATTTTTCTGGAATTTCTTTACCGCAGATTCTGTTCTCCAGTCAAAAGCACCATTAAGTCGTACAGAACTATAGCCGCTATCTACAAGGAATTTTTGAAGTAAAGCAATTTCACTATGTTTTGATCCAAAACCAAGATTCTGAGTAAAGGTCACACATGTCGATGTGGAGTTTGCGCTTGCTAACGAAAAAGAAGTGAGAAGAACAAAAAATCCTATAATAGCTTTTTTAGAAAACATATCTATATATAATATGCAAAGTATATCACTTACTACTCACACAACAACTTACTTGTTAGACACAACAAAACCGCATAGTTGTGCGGTTTTGTTTATTGCATACAGGTTAATGCTTTAGAGCGCTATAAAATTGCTTTAGATACACGAAGAAACCCCGTTTTTGGAAGAAGTCGTACATAGACGTACGACGACTAACAAAAACGGGGTTTCGATAAAGTAGATGAAACAATTTTGCTAGCGCTTTGACCAAGTAGGAGCTTTACGAGCCTTCTTAAGTCCGAACTTCTTACGTTCAACTTGACGTGAGTCACGCTTAAGGAAGCCAAGCTTCTTAAGAGTGTTCTTCACCTGTTCATCGCGCTCCACAAGAGTACGAGAAAGTCCGTGACGAACAGCTTCAGCCTGAGCGTGGATACCACCTCCCATTACCTTAACAGTAACAGTAAACTTCTCACTAATCTCTGACTTTGAAAGTGCTTCCTGTGCAATAGACTGAAGATCAGATGTTGTAAAGTATTCTTTAACATCTTTATCATTAATAACAAAAGATGACTTTGTTCCTGGTGTAATACGTACACGAGCAACAGCAGTCTTGCGGCGACCAACGGCTTCTATATAGCGATTCTTAGTTTCTACTGACATAATAATTAATCTTTGATGATGAGATTCTTAATACGAATATCCTGAAGACGATTCTTTGGGAGCATTCCGTTTACTGCGTGAGTGATGAGCTCAGCGTACCCTTTCTTGGCAACAACATACTTAAGAGGCATTTCTTTAAGACCTCCTGGATATCCAGAGTATGACTTATGAACACTTTCGTTCATCTTGTTTCCTGTAACTTTAAGTTTACTTGCGTTAACCACAGTAACAGTTACATCTGCTACGCGATTCTTAACGAAGTTAACACTATTTTTTGCATTAAGGAGAGCAGCAACTTCACTTGCTAAACGTCCTAATGCCTTTCCTGTTGCGTCAATTGTGTGATTCATAGTAGTAAAAATATTAAACAAATTCGATAACAGCTTTTAGAGCGCCGTCAGAAAGACGTGTAGGAAGCTTAAGAATACGAGTGTATCCACCGTTAACATCCTTAAACTTAGGAGCGTACTCAGCAAAGAGTTTCTTTACCTCATATTCCTGATTAAGAAGACGAGACATCACAAGACGACGACGAGCTACTGTATCTTCCTTAGAAAGAGTAACAAGCTTCTCTACAAAAGGACGAATTTCCTTTGCTCGAGCAAGTGTTGTTTCAATTTTTCCATGGCGGATAAGGTTGATTATAAGACCACGCACAAATGCCTTGCGCTGATTCTTTTCTCTACCGAATTTTCTGAATGCTTTATGATGTTTCATACGTCGTAATTATTAACTAAATCTAGAACGAAAGGTACTCTCTTTTGGCGTATTACGCTTTAAGGGTGAGCCCTAAATCTCCTAATGCTTTTTTAATTTCTGTTACCCCCTTTTCTCCAAGACCATCGAGAGAAAGAAGGTCCTCTTCAGTCTTACGAGTAAGACCTCCTGCAGTGCGAACAGATGCAGAAACAAGAGCATTTTCTGTGCGAGTAGAAAGACCGAGGTCTTCTACACGAACTTTACTTGCATCACTTATGTCTTCCTCAACTGAAATTGCTTCAACTGGCATAGATGCATGATCTTTTGGAAAATCAATCACCTGCTCACGGAATCCAACAATTGATTGGAGTTGAGTAATCATAGTGTGAATTGAACTTTCAAGAGCTTCATGTGGAGTGATAGTACCATCAGTTTCGATAGTAACTCTTAGTCGGTTATGATCTGTACGATCGCCAACACGCATGTTTTCCACTTCGTAACTTGCGCGACGAATTGGTGTAAATGACGCATCGAGGAAAATAGTACCAATATCAGCCTTCTCCTTCTGAAGAACTTCACGAGGAACATATCCAAGACCTTTTTCAACAGTGATCTCAATTGCGATATCAACATCTTTTGCTGTAGATTCGCAGATATATTGGTCAGCGTTCATTACTTCAAGCTGAGTTGGAAGTGTAATGTCTTTTGCAGTAACAGTCTTTGCCCCTTTAATGTGAAGTGTTGCCTTCTGAGCATCATCACCGTGGAGCTTGAAACGAGTTTTTTTAAGGTTAAGAATAATTGCAATTACATCTTCCTTAATTCCGTCAATCGCTGAAAATTCATGCTTAACACCATCAATAGAAAGCGCTGTAATTGAAGCTCCAGGAATAGATGAAAGAATAATACGACGAAGTGAGTTACCAAGCGTGTGGCCGTACCCTGGATAGAGTCCGTCAATTTCATACACACCTGATACAGCATCTTCTTTAACAATTCTTGGCTTTGATGGCAAAATGATAGAATGTGAAGACATAAGACAAATAAATAGTAATCCTTAAATTTAATAGAAAGTTAACTAAAGACGCACCTCGCACTGTACTAATTAAAGTTATTATATTCTAACCTAAAATTGCAAAGTACGCAAGTATGTGGTACTACAATAAACCTGTTGTAGATATAACAGGTTCAAAGAAGTTACTAACGTGAGTAGTATTCGAGAACTTTTTGGGTATCGAACATTGGCTCAACTTCACGAACCTCAGCTTTTACTGTTGCAGAAAAATGCTTAGGATCAAGAGTAAGCACATAACTTGGTGCAAGCGCTGTTAACTTTTCTTCAAGATTAGTAAAGAGCTTTGTTGACTTACTACCCTCACGGATAGCAATAACGTCACCAATCTTTACCTGATGTGAAGCAATGTTAATACGACGATTGTTTACCACAATGTGTCCATGAGACACCATCTGGCGAGCAAGCGCACGAGTAGTTGCAAAACCTGCACGATACACAATGTTATCGAGACGTGATTCAAGCTGACGAGCAAGCTTAAGAGATGGAGCAATAGATCCTTCACCTGTTTCGTGTGCAGCTGTTGCACGCTTTACGTACATAGCGAATTGCTTCTCCATAAGTCCGTAAGTATGACGCATCTTCTGCTTTGCACGAAGCTGTTCACCGTATTCAGAAACACTTGAACGGTGCTTACGTTCACTGTCGAGCTTTCCTGGAGCGTAAGGTCGCTTCTTGAACGCACATTTTTCGCGTCCACAGAGTGACTCTCCAAGTCGGCGGCAGGTTTTACATGTAATTCTACTCATAAACTATACTAAAGATTAAATAATTAAATATGGCGAGGCTTTGGAGGCTTCGGACCATTGTGAGGAACAGGAGTCTTGTCAATAATTGAAGAAATTTCTACCCCAAAAGTTGAAAAGCCACGGATCGCTGACTCACGACCAGACCCTACACCCTTAACAACAACGTTAACTTCCTTGATACCGAACTGCTCAGCTTTTTCACCGATAAGTTCACCGATTTTAGAAGCAGCAAAAGGAGTTCCTTTCTTTGCACCCTTAAATCCAAGAGCTCCGGATGATGACCAAGCAATAACGTTACCGCTTTTATCAGCAAGCGAAAGACGAGTGTTGTTGTAAGAAGACTCAACAAAGAGTGTTCCATCAACAAGTTTCTTCTTGATTGCTCGAGCAAGTGATCGCGCCTTAAGTGCGCTATCAACTCCTGAACTATTCTTTTTTACGATTCGTTTCTTTCCCATAATGTTTGTATATAAATTATTACTTTAGACTTTATTTTTATGTCTTTTCAGTCTTGCGGCGTCCGCTTCCCATAGTACGACGAACGTTTCCACGTACGGTACGGCTGTTAGTTTTTGTTCTCTGTCCACGAGCAGGAAGGCGCTTGATGTGACGAACACCTCTGTACGCTTTGATATCCTTAAGACGCTTGATGTTTTGCTGAACTTCACGCTTCAAATCTCCTTCTGTTTTAAAAAGCTCAATTTCACGACGAATGAGATTTTCCTGATCAGGAGTAAGTTCGGTGGTACGCATCCCCATCTCTAGACCAAGTTTTTCAATGATCATTTTAGCGCGAGGACGACCAACACCGTATACTGCAGTGAGTGCAATTTCAAGTCGTTTGTTTTCTGGGAGTGTAATACCTGAGATACGCATACGATAAAAAATGAATAGTTACTTTAAATTAGTAAGACAAGGAGATTATCCTTGAGCTTGCTTATGTTTAGGGTTCTCACAAATAACACGAAGAACACCACCTCGTTTAAGCATTTGGCATTTTGAACAAATTGTTTTTACTGATGATCGAACTTTCATGAGAAATGTGGGTTACATTATACTATATGTTAATAAAAATTGCAACTTCAGCATTCTTTTAACTTAGGAAAACTAAGCTAAAAAGAATGATGTAGTTACTTTTTGGTCACTTTTGTTTTAGAGACGCTTGATGATTCTTCCTTTTCCTCCGTAAGGATCCACTTGAACCATTACTTTGTCGCCAACGAGCACTTTAATTTTGTGCACTCGCATACGACCTCCGAGATACGAAATAAGAACCTTCTTATCACTTGTTTCTACGCGAAAGAGTGTACTTGGAAGCGCCTCAATGACGCGCCCTTCTACTGTTTCAATATCTATTTCGTTTTCATCCATAGTTTACGTAAGAGTCTACAGTGTAGCAGAGTATTCTAGTATTTACAATACTCAAAGATTATTCTTTAAGGTTTTTTTCTTCTACAGTAATTTTTGATGACTCTTTAGGGAAAGAAGAGAGCCACAACGGTGAAAAACGAACCTCAGCACTATCTACAGAGTCTACTGTTTTCATAAGAGGTTTAAAATCATCTCTGTCTTTACCAAGCACTAGATCTTTTAAATTTTCCACATTACTTTTCCATACAATTCTTACATCCCCTTCAACGAGAAGTGCGACTGTTCCGGTGCCTGTAACAGTATCGGTATCCTTTTTTGTATACCTAAGAGCATCCTTAACACCAATATACACAGAATGACCATCATAGTCAGAAATATCGCGAGCAAGAGCTTCGGCAAGAGCTGGCGTAGAAGCGAGTGGAAGATATCCTTTTGCTGTCACCTTGTAAACATCGCCTTCTCCACGAAGAAGCTCTTCTTCATTGTCTTCATAGATAATTTGGAGTGCCCCGAGAAGTGGTGTTCTGCCTTCTTTTTCCACCTTTGTTGCTTCTTCTTTAATTTCTTTAGCAAGTAAAAGCGCGAGAGAGTCTTTTGCTGCATTGATATCGACAACAGAAACCGAGTTAACTGTTCCAGAAGCACCTCCTTCTATTTTTGTTTTTACCGTTCCATAAAAAGCTTTTTCACGTTCCGTACCCTTAAATCCTGGAATACTAAAATTACCTGAATCAAGATTATAGTCCGCACCAACATTATCAGCATACACCGTCACCTCGATACTTCCAGGAGTGTCACCTTTTTTGCCTGGAACCTCAATTGATTGATTAATACGATAAATCTTACCAGCCGGAGACTCAAAACGAGTGTTTCTGATGAGGCGCTGAGGGTTGCTATCAAAATTGTTATATACAGTGATTTTACCACTTGCTTTTGCTTCTACTTTTTTAGTTTCTGATTTAGTTAGTGTTTTTTCTTTTGCAACAGAAAGTGTATGAAGTTCGTACGGGATAGCAGAAGCATCAGATGAAGGAGAAAAAGAGTACGTCTTACTTACCCCAGAAACATCTTTATATTTTGGTGTAATAATTATTTTTGCACTATTAAAAACGTATGTATAGGTAAAAGCTCCTACAGAAAGAAAAACTACAACAGCTATTGAGATAGCGTTTTTAAGAGAGATCTTTTTGCGAGGTTTTGATCGAGGAGGAGTTCTTGGACCTTCATCATAAAATTCTTCCAACTCATCATCTTGCTCATCATCTGTTTTTCTGCGACGAGGATACATATCCATGTCACGCAAATCTCGGCGAGGTTTACGAAGAGGAATTTGAACAGGTTCCTGGTTATCCTTGTAGTAGTCGTCACCTTTATAGTGACGCGACTCAAAATCCTCCACGCGCGATTGGAGATCGCCATTAGACCTTGAACGAGTGTATGGTTTGCGAATGTCTTGCATATGAGAGAGGAACGTCCTTAACACCCTCTAGTGTAACACTGATAGGTACGCCATCTGTAAAGAACTGTGAATAAGAGGCGCTTTCAAGTGTCTCACCTATCCATGTTGCATACCTTGGTGCAATAAGTCTGAAGTCAGTTGGTATTCTGTCGTGAAGTGACACAAATTCAAGTGTATACATCACACCATCAATAAGTTTAGAGCGAGCAATAACATTCATTCCTTCTGCTTCGATGTGTTTGTATCCGATTGGATGAAGATGAGAAACAAGAATATGTCCATCAACAAGATAGTTGATGAGCGTAGAGGTGTCACCGACAGCAATTGAGAGAAAATTTTTTGGCTGTTCCATTATGTACACAGTATATAGTTAATGGTTAATAGTTAATAGTGGACACAACAAAAAGAGACCCTTAGTTGGGGTCTCTTTTTTTGCTACAACCTTTTATACAAGCTTAATGTAATACTGCTTTAATGCGACGCACACCAGCAGATACTGCCTCTTCTTTTTGAATGGAGAATGTTCCAAGCACACTTGTATTTTCTACATGAGGCCCACCACAAAATTCCATTGAAAAAAGATTTTGATCTCCACGACTCTTCCCTTCACCGATACGATAAATACTTACCATATCACCGTATTTATCACCAAAAAGTCCAATTGCTCCACGGGTATGTGCCTCATCCATAGACACTTCTTCACGAATAACAGGAAGAGCTTCTTTAATGCGTGCGTTAATAATATTTTCTACCTGACCCTTTTCTTCATCTGTCATCTTACGATCAAATGCAAAGTCAAAGCGAAGACGCTCCGGTGTAATATTTGACCCCTTCTGTTCAACAGTTTCGCCAAGGACTTCACGAAGCGCTTGATGAAGCATGTGTGTAGCCGTGTGGAACCTCACTTCCATTTCTCCATCTCCTCCAAGCCCTCCCTTAAACTTACCGGCGGAAGCTGTGCGAGACTGGTCAGCATGCTCTTTCTTAAGCTTTTCAAATTCTTCTATATCAACTTCAATACCACGCTCTTTTGCAAGCTCTTGTGTAAGTTCAACAGGAAATCCATATGTCTGAAGAAGATCAAATGCATCAGATCCTGAAATAGACCCTTTTGCAACTTTATCAAATTGCTTAATACCGTTCTCAAGCGTTTTTCTGAATTTTGACTCTTCTTTATCAAGTTCAAACATAATCATCTCCTTTTTCTCGATAAGATTTTTATACTCTTCTCCGTACGTATCAATAAATGACCCTGCAACCGTTGCAGTAAAGTTAGAAGTTACTCCTAAGTTACGTGCAAAGCGTACCGCACGACGCACAAGACGGCGCACAAAGTACATTTGATCTTTGTTTCCTGGAAGGACTCCATCTCCTATAAGAAATGTTGTTGAGCGAATGTGGTCAAGCACTACACGATAGCCGTACACCCCTTTCTCGTCGGCATCTTTATATGAGACACCACAAAGACCTTCAATAGTTTTCTTTGGCGTATCAAATACATCAATATTAAATACATCAGGATCATTACGAAGAGCGGCAGCGTAACGCTCAAGCCCAGACCCATGGTCTACGTTCATTTGAGGAAGTTCCTCAAATCCTCCGTTCACCTTCTTGTACTGCATAAACACATTATTTCCAATTTCAAGGAAACGACCGCAATCGCAGTTTACGTGACAAGGTTCATGTGCCCATGCACTTCCTTCATGCATTTTCTTTTCACCAGCCGGATCAAAGTCATAAAACATTTCAGAGTCTGGTCCTCCCGGCTCTCCTTCTGGCATATTCTGTGGCACCCCAGAGCGTGACCACCAGTTTTTCTTTTCATTATAATAAAAGATTCTCTCGCCAGCTTTCATGCCTGCTTCTGGGGTATTTGAGATAAGCGCATCAACGCCTTTCTCTTTAAACAGCTTCTGCCAAAGCTCTGCTGAGAATGTATCACGAGGAACATTAAGTGCATCGTTACCGGAAAAACACGTTACATAAAAATGTTGTGGATCAAGTCCAAGGTCATCAATCAAAAATGTCCACATCCATGTAATTTCTTCTTCCTTAAAGTAATCACCAAAAGACCAATTACCGAGCATTTCAAAAAAAGTAGTATGACGATTATCGCCCACCTCTTCAATGTCCCCTGAACGGAACGACTTCTGAGAGTCTGCAATACGGCGACCAAGTGGATGAGACTGTCCAAGAAGATACGGAAGCATTGGCTGCATACCACTTCCGGTAAAAAGTGTTGTTGGGTCATTTTCTGGTACAAGCGAAGCCGAAGGAACGACAACGTGACCTTTCCCCTCCATGTAGCGCAAGAATTTTGTACGAATTTGATTTACAGTAAGTATTTGTGACATTTTTTGATTATACATAAGAAATCTGTAAAAACAAAAAAGAATGCTTGTGGCATTCTTTTTTGCTGCAGAAATATAGTATGTTTGTATCCGTCTTTAGGAGATGAGCATTGTAAGCTCTTTGTGAAGTTAGAATGAAAATCCTTTCATCCCTTTGCCGCCACGCCCTTCTTTTTTAGCTGAAGCTTTTGCTTCCATAGTAGCAATTCTTTTGTCAGCTTGAGCTTGAGTGATAACACCCTTACTTACAAGCGCCGACATCTGTGCTTTCATCTGTGCAGTACGCTCTGCTTTCATTTTTTCTTTGAGCTGTGTTTCGGTGAGACCTTTTTCTTTAGCAAGAGTAAGGAAATCCTTCCCTTCCGCCCAAGCGTTCTTTACTTCTTCAGTGCTTACTCCGATGAGAGTTGCCTGTTTTGTAAATAGTTCTGTCTGTCGAGATGCAAGTTCGTCTGTTGAAAGATTATTCATTCCTGGAAATCCCATTGCCGAAGCTGAGACAATACCGAGAGCTCCTAGAGTGAGAGCGCTTACAGCGCCTAGTTTTGTGAGTGTTTTTTTCATGTGTGTTTCAAATGTTCAAAGTTTAATCAAAGAAGGAGGAGAATGTTCGCGCGTCTTTCATCTCCTCCTTCACTTATTACTACATCTTGATTACACATTTTATTTCACTTCACGAACCCTTTTTATCTTTCAATACTTTCAAACTCCCTCATTCCATCTTTCTTATCAAAAAGAAACTCTCTTGTTTCCCCGAAAGGTGGACGCTTAGGTGTACGCACATCGTACATCATAAAACCTTCTTCATTGCGATTACCAAAAATAACAATATCATTATCAATTACAAGCAAACTACTTGTTCCTACTCCGTTAGCAAAATATGCCGTAATAATACTTCCGTCAAACGTTTTAAGAGTTGTTGAAGTTGAAGATACTGCCACCACTTTTCCACGAAGTGCATCTCTTCCATCTTTCATCTTCTTAAATGGAGCAGGCCTATCGTACATATGCATCAGTTTTTTATTTCCACTTTTATGAAGATGCTCACGAATACGTTCATGAAGCGGTGTAGCCATAACAGCATAGCTCACAAGAAGCGACAAACTTGCTATCACCATAAGAGAAATGACCAGTGGACGCTTACGAGCAAACTCATACCGTTTTGCGATAAGTTCAATCAAAATAATAAGTAAAAGAGTAAGGAGGAGGAGAAGAATAGGGAGAACAGAAAGAGTATGAACGGTAGAGAGAAAGACAAAAAATGGAAGATCCATAAAACCGTGCCGAGAAAGAATAAAAAGAAAGAGGCTACCCAAAAATACTGACAACAAAAACACAAACACCACAGAAACGATTCCAAGTGATGAGTAGAGAATGATTTTCCATTTTGGAATCATGCCAATTTCATTTTTCTTTACTGATTCAAGAATTGTATTTTTTAATGATGTCATGATAATTACTGTGTACTATAGTCCTGTAGTGTTATGTTTTCTCCTAAATTCTTTTTAAGAAACTCTTTCCCCCTTCGTATGCGTATACCAACTGTGGAAGTGGGTATAGAGAGTACGTCTCCAATTTCTTGATACGAAAGATCATCATAGTAGTAGAGAATAAGCACTTCTCGATACTTAGGTGACAGTTTAGCCAAGTGAGGCTCAAGCATTGCCTGTATCTCTTTTTTAAAAGCAATATCATCGGATGTTTCTTTTGCAAAAGGATGTGGAAGCATGGTATCAAAATCAATAAAAGAGATTTTCTGATTTCCTTTACGCTTTAAATGGTTCACACTTTCGTTATGTGCTATACGGTACACCCAGCTATTAAAAGAGCGAGTTGTGTCAAATGCATTTAAATGTGTATATGCTTTTATAAAAATAACCTGAACAAGATCATCGATATCATCCTTTTCTTGTGTAAATCTCTTCACGTATCGCGTGAGTTTTTCTTCATAACGATCAATGAGCCCCCCAAAAGCATCTTTATCTCCTTTGATAACACGCTCTGCGAGAGTTTCATCAGAAATAGGTTCGTTTTGTGCAGCAGCAGATGTCATGACTTTATTCTTATTACAATCGTACCATCTTTTTTATTTCAAAATATATTTATTTTGAAAAAGAGAAAACACCTGTGCATAAACTTTGCACAGGTGTGTAACTTTTATTATTCTTATTAAGCAAATGAGGCCGGCACAGCAAGTCTTTCTTTAGCCTCACAGGCATTCACCGCTTTTTCTAAATCATCGATCAATCCTGCCGAAATTTTTGTCTGTCCTTCTTCCGGATCAAGATTTGAACTATTCCACAGGTAACGTTCAACAAGGCCTTCTTGCATGACCGCAAAGGAGAGCAGTCTCTTTTCTTCGTTTTGCTTACCATCATTTTCATTTTCGTTAATGAAAGGCAAAAGAGAGGCAAGAAGCGAATGACCTGGATTCATCTGGTTAAGCTCATCAACAAGCCTTTTGATAGTTTCTACATCTTCACATGCCTGGCGAATAATGGGGATAAGATGCCTTGTGACATCATCCACACCGCAGTCAAATCGATTGGAATAAAACTGTATTAGTTGCGACATTTGTTGACCTGCCTCTTCTGAACCAACTTCGTGGTTAAGCAAAAAAGGTGCAAGCACTACAGAGAGCACATGCGTTGGATAGTTTTCACGCAACTGTGTGAGCATGATTTCAAAGTAACCAAAATGATCTTCACCTAAATAAGGACCATCGGCTGTAATAATGTTCGACATGAAATTCTCCTACAAAGAACAGGAACATAAAAAAACTACCACACATAAATAAATATGTCAAAAAAATAGATTAAAAATCCTTTTTACAACATATTTCACACTTTCAAAATACATAGGCCTTGCCTATGTATTCCTTCTTCCTTCTTTTACATCATTATTACATAACATACAAGAAAAAGCTCTTCGCAGTGCGACGGCGCAAGAATGAGAAAACTTGCCAGCAGGCAAGTTTTTCGTCTTTTTCGATATGTTGTGTAATGGTGATTATGCCCCCATTAGTTTTTTGTACACCTCCACAAGCGCTCTTGTATCTGCAAGCGCAGTGTGAGCTTTACTGTTTTCTATCTTAAGTAGTTCACAGAGCGCACGAAGAGAAAACTTATCTGCTTGTGGAGCATCATACAGACGAGCAAAGGCAAGGGAGATAGTATCTATCTTTGCATAGTGCATACGATTTTCTACCCCTGTTTCTTCAAAAGCCTTCATGATGAATTGGTAATCAAATGTAAGGTTATGCGAAACAAACGTACAACTTTGTGTCTTCTTTGCAAATTCTTCCATCGCTTTTTTACGATCTACTGCAAACATCCAATCTACTTCATTGTAGCCGTTAACACGAAGCGCTTGCTCTTCCGCAAGTTCTGGGTGCACCATTTTTATTTTCCACTCACACTCTTCAACAATCTCAATTTTTGGCCCCCTTCCTGGTCGTTCTACTTGTCGTGCAATAATAACCGCAAGCTCAATAATTTCATGAAGCTTTGGATCTGTTCCTGTTGTTTCGGTATCGATAAAGGCAAGATTATGGACTTTCATGTGAGAGTAATTAGTAATTGGTTATTAGTAATTAGGTATAGGATTGTAGAATATCACGACATCTGCATTCTTACTAATTACACATTATTAATAACTAATTACTTGCTATTTAAGATACTTTTGAATATTTCTTTTATGTTCAGTATATGTCTTTGAGTAGTACATGCTACCGTCATTACCTGTAATGTAGTAGAGGTAGTCTGTTTGTATTGGATTAAGAACAGCTTTAATTGCAGTGAGCCCTGGGTTATTAATAGGCTCCTTAGGAAGTCCTTTTGTTTTATAGGTTTCCATTGCAACATCCACCTGTAAAGGCATACCAATATTCATACGAAAGAGAAGTATCCCTGCGACAATTTTCATATCCTTTTCGGTATTTGCTTCCCCTTCGAGAATTGAAGCAAGAACAACAACCTCATCAAGTGTTGTAAGGGGTTTAGGTAAATTACTTTCTTCTACAATAGGCTCAACTTTTTTTGTAAATGTTTTTGCCATCAAACTAATAACATCTTCTTCTTTGTATGATGGGAGCACAAAATATGTGGAAGGGAATAACTTACCTTCAAGAGAGTTTGCAAGTACTTGCTCCATAAAACGCTCTCTATCAATATTCGGTAGAATTTTTGTAATACCAGATAAGATTTCAAGCGTTGTACTTCCTTCTGGAACAGTGACAGAAAGAAGAGGTCGTGCAGGACGTCCTTCTACAAATGAGTGCGCTACACCAAAAAGTGTTTGTGGTTCATTAAAAATATATCCACCAAGCTTAATATGTTTATCTTTTTCCAAAAAAGAGATCCACATTCTAAAAAGAAGCGGCGAATGAATAAAACCTTCTTCTTCTAATCTTTTACTAATACTAAGTAAACTCTCCCCTTCGTTAACAAAAAAAGTTTTTCCCTTTGGAAAGTCTTTAGGGGCTTCAGTTCCTTTAAGAAGAGAATATCCAGAGATACAGAGGGTAAATATGATGGCAACTATTCCAAGATTTTTCTGCATAATAACGTTCCCAGTATATCATTTTTAATTCTACAAAGTGGACTTGATTAAATTGGAAGATTTGATGGTGCAACACCTTTTGCACTATCAATACGTTGAAGCGTAGGAGTGGTCACGGTTGCCCCAGGAAGATGCCAGAGTGTCGCCAACTCTTCAAGGTTTAGCGCAAAAGCTTCTTCTGCTAAAGGGTGATCAAACGGATGAAAAATCGCCTCATATATCATACGGAAAAGCTTTCGCTGCTTCATGGTACTTGTCCAGAAAAACATATGTTCCCAACTATCATGACTCTCACGAGGAGGGATATGTGGGAAGAATCCTTCACGTTCAACATATGCTTCAAACATTTCTTCACCACGCCAAGAAGATCTTTTTTCCCCGAGGTTTTCCCATGGGAAAGAATATGGGTTTGTAGGCGATGGAGCAAAGGAGTTAAATCCAGTAAAAGGCTTGGTGAGCGCAAGCGTCTCCTGAATACGATTAGGGTTAAAGTTTTCTTTTTTACTTACATATATAGCTCGCATAACACAAAGAGCAATTGGCTTTGAAAGCTTTTTATTAATAGCTTCAAGTTCTGCCTTTTCTTCTGGGATAAGCTCCGTTTCTTTTTTAGGAGTAGCCTTTACTAAACGCTCACCATCCTTGTCAGCGGCAATATTATACGTTAAGTCAATCTCTTCAAATACAGGCTTTCCATCCGCATCAACACCTGTTTGAACTTTTCGTTTCTTTTCATACCCCCAGTCATCAAACACTTGATCACCATGCTTAATATACCCAGATGTTCTGATTTGTTTTTTACGAGCATCAGCCATATCTTTAAGACTGATATGGTCATGGGTTTTAGTATTTACATAAAACTTTGGCATCTTTTTACCATTATAAACACTTTCATCTTGTACAAGAATTTGATACCAAAGGTACTCTCCTTTTTTCATAGCACCCATTATTTCAAGAAGTGGAGCAAGTGGATCTATCTTAAATTCTTCTTTTGGGTTCTTATCAAGCTCATAGTCAACATACGTTTTAATAGGAAGATAGTCAGCTTTCATCTCGTAATCTTTTTTTGGATCACTGGTAGGATAAGGTTTACCTGTAGAAGGATCAGTTGGTTTCCAGGAAGCTGATGTTCTATAGCCAATACCCCAAATAGAAACATCTTTTGAAAGGTGGTGATAATGAATCTGAGATGTATAATCATCCGCTTCAACAATTTCTATACCCGGATACTGAGCATAAAGGTTTGCTTCCACAAGACTTCGAAACTTTTTTTGAATGCGAATATAAAAATGCACAGACCCTTCAAGAGACGCAATTTCAAGCGAAGAATAGATAGGGAGGTTACCCTTAAAAAACTTTGACATCTTATCACCTACACCCCCTCCTTGAAGTAGGGTTGAAAGCATCATTTCGGTTGCTAGCGGAGACTTGTTGATCTCACGAGGAAGTTTAATCTCAAGCATTATCCAATTAATACTATTTAACCCTTTTTGCTGCACATACATCATCCAAAACCTCCATGTCCATGAACAAAAAAGAAGGAAGAAGACAAAGTAAAGAAGTGAGAGGGCAATGTCGATAAGAAATTGCATATAGAAAAAGTATATCACGTAAACATACACCACTTCGGTGGAAAGGTAAAAGAAAAGCAGTCTCTGTGGACTGCTTTTCTTTTAGAATTTACGCAAGAGCGTAATCTCCGCCTGACTTCTTAAAATGTTTACTGTTTTGAAGATTTACTAAAACAGTGTTTGGTTTTACCATGCGCTTATCAAGTACACGCTTAATGATTTCATCTTTTGGAAGAGGTCGACCCGCTTCTTTAAGTACTTCAACAATCACATCACGAACTACTCCACCAGTATGTCCCCAGTCTTTAAGACCGTACATACCACGACCAACGAGTACAAAGCGAGAATCTTTGATGAGCTCATTGTGACATGTGGCCACATGAGCACGCTTACCAAAAGTTTTATTAATCTCTTCTGCAACTTCTTTAAAGTGCATTGGGCGATTTGCACGACGCATAATGAGGTATGCATAATCTTTAATACCACGAGCCTTAACATGAGGAGATGATGTACGCCCCCATTCACTTAACTGATTCTTACCGATTACTTTAGAGAGTGAGAGGTAGCGGTAAATAATTTCTTTATTCTCCTTATATTCACCTACAACATCAGTTAAATGACCCATAAAACGATTAAAGATTTCTTCTTCCTTCACAAGGTCTTCTTCATCAATTGATGAATAGAGCTTTACAAGCGCATCACGAACATGTTCTGCTTTCTTATCATCGATAGTGAAATGAGGATGAAAATGATCATCTTCTTTATGCTTCTTGAAATCTTCACCAAGAGCTAGGTAAAGGTTGATATGATTCTGAACAATTGGATCCTTTGAAATATGACGCATGAGGTGATCTTCACCTACAACAGCACCAAGCTCATGAACAATCTTCTTAAGTTCTTCAAATACAAAAAGATGCTCTTTGTACTCTTTTGACTTCTTGATTGTAGCAAGAGCAAAGTTCTCAATCTGTCGTACACGTTCACGAGTGATGTCATATGTCTTCCCGATTGCCTCAAGGGTCATACGCGCCTCTTTTTCAAGACCATAGCGATTTACCACGATCTCTCGTGTTCGCGGATTGAGCGTCGTCAAAAGCTTTTTTGACACAGCTTTAGGTTTAAAAGTAATACCAGACATACATGACTAAAGGAATTGATGTGTTAATAAATTTTACTCATTCTACCAGAACTTGCCAAAAACGTCAAATAACGATATTTATGATTTTATTTTTAACTACAATAACCTTTTTAGGCTCTTGTGCTCCGACATATTTTGTATACATTTCAGCAGCCTTAACTAAAGTAATCACCTCAGAATCTTCCAAATCTCTTTGTATTTCAATGGTTCCTCGCATTTTGCCTCCAATCTGAACCGCAACAGTCACTGTTGTGGTGATAAGCTTTTTCTCGTCATACTGTGGCCACGAAGCATCACATACAGAAGATGTAGCACCCAAAAGAGCGTGTAACTCTTCCCCTAGATGTGGAGCAAATGGGGCAAGAAGAGCGACAAAAAGTGAATACGTCTCCTTGCTAACCTTTTCTTTTTTCTCAAGAAGATTAAGAAGTATCATCATCTGCGCGATCGCAGTATTAAACTTAAATTCAAGAATATCTTCAGTTGTTTTCTTGATTGTTTTATGAAGTTCACGAACAGTTTCTTCATCATCTTCGTAAACATCCGTCACCTTGTCGTACAGTTTGTAAAAACGCTCCACAAAACGCCTCACTCCAGACATACTACTTGTACTCCAAGCAACAGACTGATCAAATGGCCCCATAAACATTTCGTAGAGACGAAGCGTATCCGCACCATACTCAGCAACAACGTCATCTGGGTTAACGATATTCCCCCATCGCTTACTCATCTTGCGACCATCTTCTGCCATGATGAGTCCCACTGTCTGTAGTTTTGTGAACGGCTCATCATAACTCACAAGACCAAGATCAAAGAGAACTTTATGCCAAAAACGAGCATAGATAAGATGTCTCGTTGCATGTTCTGCTCCTCCAACATAAAAGTCTACCGGCGACCATTTTTTTTCTTTAAGAGCGTCTGCAAAAGTAATGTCATTGCGTGGATCAATATAACGGAGATAATACCATGAAGAACCAGCCCACTGTGGCATGGTGTTGGTTTCTCGTTTAAATACTTTTGCACGAGGGTCATCTTTTGGAAGTGACTCAAATTCTCCCTCTCCGTTAATGTGACCATATACTTCCACCCAGTCTTTAATATTTGCAAGTGGAGACTCCCCTGTCCCTGTCGGCTCATACTCTTCTACCATTGGAAGTGCAACAGGAAGCTCACTATCAGCAACCGCGTATGACACGTGGTTTTCATCAAAGACAATTGGGAACGGCTCACCCCAATAACGCTGACGCGCAAACACCCAATCCTTAAGCTTGTATGTACTTGTAAGTTTTCCTCCAACTTTTTCTGTAATCTTTACTTTTACTTCTTTGCTTGTAAGACCATTAAATATATCAGAGCCAATCAAAATACCGTCACCAGTATAAATACCTTTTCCATTTTTAAGATCATCTAAAGCTAAGAGCATTTTTTCATCTAAATTTGATGATGGAAATTTTTCTTTAAGAGTGCTTTCAAAAACTTTAGTTGGATCAACTACACAAAGAATTGAGAGATTATATTTCTTAGCAAAGTCATAGTCTCGCTCATCATGAGCAGGAACTGCCATAATGGCACCAGTTCCATATCCAGCCAAGATATAGTTAGCAATATATACAGGTATCAGTTCATTGTTTATTGGATTACGCGCCGTCACCCCTGTTGCGATACCTTTTTTCTCAACAACATCTTTAAAAGAGAAGTCCTGCTTTTTTGCATCTTCTCTAATCTCCTCGATCATTTTTAAAACTTCTTGCTGTGGAGTCCAGCCTTTTTCTATCCAAGCTTCTGCGAGCTCATATGAGATAGCCATAAAGGTTGCTCCATACATGGTATCTGCTCGGGTGGTAAACACTTTAAGCTTATCTTCGTAAGGGAAATCTACAAGAGGAAAATCAATTTCTGATCCTTCACTTTTACCTATCCAATTACGTTGAAGCTCCTTAATGTGAGATTCCCAGTTAAGCTTATCTATATCTAGAAGTAAACGATCAGCATAATCTGTGATGCGAATAGTCCACTGACGAAGAGGTTTCTTTTCTACGACACTACCGCAACGTTCGCAAAGTCCATTTTCGAGATCTTCATTCGCAAGACCTGTTTTACATGATGGACACCAGTTAATTGGGTCATAACTTTCATACGCAAGACCTTTTTTATACATCTGCTTCCACATCCACTGAGTCCACTTATAAAACTTTGGATCGGTGGTATTTATTTCTCTTTCCCAGTCATAGTTAAGGCCGAGCATTTGAAGCTGTTCTTTATATCGAGCAACATTCTTTGCAGTAGAGACATTAGGATTAACTTTATTCTTAAGAGCGTATTGCTCTGCAGGAAGGCCAAAAGCATCAAACCCCATCGGATGAAGCACGTCATACCCCTCCATTCTCTTCATGCGACTATATACATCTGTTGCGATATATCCTTTTGGATGACCAATATGAAGCCCTTCTCCTGAAGGGTATGGAAACATGTCTAGAATATAGAACTTTTTATCACCACCTTCTTTGGTTAGATTGGTCTTATTTTCTTCCCAGTACTTTTGCCACTTAGCTTCAATATTACGATGATTATATGGTTCTCTCATAGCCTCTATACTACCAGATCAAAAAGAAAAACAGAAAAGTAACACTTTTCTGTTTTTCTTTTTAACGGAAACCAGGAGCACGTATTTTAGTTTAAAATTATTTTAGATACGAGGCGTAAGTTATTTTTACGACTAAGGCGTACCTAGATGTACGACGCATGGAGTAAAAATAACTTAGAACGAAGTAGATGAAATTGATTTTAAGCTAAAATTAGCGTCCGTAGTACATATCCGGAGTAATAATACGCTTAAAACAAGTTCTCTCTGCGCCATGATTCCAAAACGGTGAACGGTCTCCTTCATAATAGTAATTCTGCACTGAATAGAGGCTATCTGTCATACCTCCACCTTTTACTTCGCCAATTTCAACACCGCGTTCATTAAACTCACGAACGGTTTCAAAAGTAGCACAGAGCTCGAAGATTCCTTGTCCAGTCATTTCTTTCTTATTGGTTGTGTAATTAAGTTTAATCACAGGCTGCTGAATCACCGTATATTCATAAGCAACTTTTGTAATAGGGTCAAACGGAACAGTGTACCCCTGGAAAGCATTGTTAAGCTCAATAACTTCTGTTGGAAGTTTATCAGTCATCTGAAAACGATTCACAATTTCTTGCTGAAGACGTGAAAGATCAGAAAGTCGAGTACTGTCAAATCGCTTTGCTCGCATTTCTTTTGGAGTTCCTATAACTGAAATACTCCACGTAACAGACCCCACAACAAAGAGTGACGCAGTAAGCGCAATAATGAGCGGAACAAAACTCTTTTTTGCATAATCACGCTTAAGTGAATAGAAGTAATACCCAAAAAGAGAAATTGCAACGAGAATAACTGCGAGCGCTTTATACCAAAAACGTGGAGAAAGCTCCCCTCCTAAGAAGGTATAAATCACAGAGACAAGGGTTCCTGCAAGTGTAAAGAGACTAATAAACAATGTAATATAAATCATGATCTTACGCACAAGCAGGTCTCCTTTGTATGGAAACTTTACAATTTCTTTACCTACATACCATGAGAGAAGTGCGTAGACTGGAAACATAACAAGAAGTGACGCAATAGCAAAACGCACATCCGAAGCCGTTGTATCCATAAAGTATGAGTAGTTAAGTACGTCAATAAACTTACGGTTTATAGCCTCGAAAAGCACATTGAGCACATTTGTAACGCTCGCAACAAGTGAGATCGCAATACCAGCATAAAGAAAAATATCAATAGCTTTTGTTTTTGAAGTTGAATCGTACATAGAGTGTTTTAATGAAACAAATGAATAAACTCCCCAAATTCCTAAAACAATAATAAAGACAAACAAAAGAGCTACGGCTGAAAGTATGGTTACTGTCATATGTGAATAGTCTAGCATTTTTATGGTATAGTAGAAAAATATGGTATCTTCTCCTATAAACAAACTAGAATCCATTGCTCTTTCTCTCACTCGAGGAATTGGCTCTATATGGTCAGTACTTATTCACACCCTTTTATTTGGAGGAGCTTTTTCGCTTATTGCACTTGGTGTAAATACCGACAGAGTACTCCTTGTACTTACTACTATTGTATCCCTAGAAGCAATTTACCTCTCTATTTTTATTCAAATGAGCGTAAACCATCAAGCTCGAGCTATCGCGAGTGTAGAAAAAGAAATTGACGAAATCGCTGAAGATGTGGAAGGTATTTCTCATGACGTTGAAGAGATGCAAGAAGATGTTCATGAAATCCAGGAAGACATTGATGAAATTCAAGAGGATGTTGAAGAAATTTCTCATGATGTTGACGAGATCCAGGAGGATGTAGAAGAAATCCAAGAAGACCTTGATGAAATTCAAGAGGATGTTGAAGAAATCCATGGTGACGAATCAAAAGAAAAAATCAGCTAACAAGAATTAAGCTAGACATATATATCTAAACTCTTCTACTTCCTGATTTCTTTCAAGAAAATCATCTATGTACATATCACGAACAACAATTACATATTTTTCTTTCTGATGAAAAAAGAGAGCAACATGAATAACTTGTTCTAAAGAACTACTATACACAAGCATAAAGATGGTCTTATGTTTATCAAGAAGCCCAAAGAGTTTTGAAACATTTTCAGCACTTTGTAGTATCTCGTTAACCAAAAAAGTTTAAAGACGTTACCAGTAAAATATTTCTTTTGAAGATCATTTAAGGTGTCAACCTTAAATGATCTTCGCGAGTAAGTTCATACACCATAAGGTTGAGATCTTTTATGTCATTAGAAATACCTTCTTCTTATATGTAGTTAAAAAGAATCTTCAACATATATTTTACTTTTATCTAAAAGAATTTTTTCTTCCTGGTTATAATGAATAAATTGAAAGTTAACAGTTTCTACTACCTTCATATAACTTACTCAAAAATGTGAAGTAACCAGTTTACAATCGCTAGCACTACCGAAAAGTAAATCGCCATAAGAAGATTTGGTATTCCAAACGAAGGAACAACTTTTGCCGCAAGGAGTATCATGACCCCATTAATCACAAATGAGAACAGTCCTAACGTGGCAAATGTTACTGGAATAGAAACAAGTACAAAGAGTGGTTTAATAGTGTGATTAATAATAGCCAAAGTAAAAGCAACAAGAAATGCCGTCCAAAGTGTGATTGGTGCAAACACAAGAGGAACACCAACGCTTGTGATATAGCTAGCAATCAGTACAGCAATAGTTCTAAAGGCAAGATAAGTCATAAAGTATTAACTAAGGAGGAGCTTATGCGTTTCCATCAACTCTTCCTCTGTTGCTTTGTAGAGATGTTTTTTATCAAAATCATCTGGTGAATTTGTTGGAACAAGGTGAACATGTGCATGAGGAATAGCGTACCCTTCCACCAAAATACACACACGAGCACAACCTAGCTTTGCTTTTAAAACTTGTGCCATGTATCGCACTCTATGCATGACCTTATCAAACATCACCTCATCAAGATCAAAGAGCTGATCTACTTCTACTTTTGGAACTACAAGAGTATGCCCTTTTTGAAGAGGGTTGATATCTAGAAACGCACACACATATTCATCTTCGTACACTTTATAGGAAGGAAGCTCTCCATTTATGATTTTAGAAAAAATTGTACTCATATTAGTAAAGTATATCTCTTTTATGTAAAAGAAAAAGTAATCATTTTCTATATATATTTTTTTAAAAAAGAACGTCTATGAAACATAGATACACCTTTACTCTTTATTGCTTCGATGTGGGCCTTTGTTCCATAACCAGAATTGTTTATAAAACCATATCCATTACAAGTAACATCGTATAACTTCATAAGCTCATCTCTATACTCTTTTGCAATAATTGAAGCAAGGCTAATCTCGATTATTTTCTCATCACCCCTAATAACGGTCTCTTGTGGGCAGTCATATGGTAAACGCAAACCTCCATCAAGATATACTTTCGCTATTTCAGTCGCACCCTGCTCAAGTATTTTTTGAAAAGCTTCATTCATAGCTTTTGTAATTGCAGGAACAATACCAAATTCATCAACATATGAAGCAGATGACTCTCCTATGCCTACAACTATTTCTTCAGCTATCTCATACTGCTTTATTTCATTAATAATTTTTTTACGCTGAAGAGAAGATAACTTTTTACTATCTCTAAGCACTCCTTTAGGAAAAATATGAAGAAGGTTACTACCTTTCTTGAGCGCAACAGCACACACAACAACAGGACCAGCAAGCGGCCCCCTCCCAACCTCATCAATACCGATTTGATACATAACTTCTCTATAGTAGCAAAAAGAGAGCCTACACAAAATGTGTAGACTTTATTCTTCTTTTTTATTTTTCTCAGGAAATGTATATGGGGAAATAAAAACAGACATGATTGCCCAATAAATGAGAAATGGTTTTACAAACAGAACCGCATACACAAGAAGCTCTCCTTAAAGTATTTCTATATGTAAGTTTAGCAAGTTAAACAATAGATCAACTGTTTCATGTACACAGTTTACTGATTAAATAGCGTATACCACTCAGTGGTAAAAAGACTCAAGCTATCTCGTGCATTTTTCTGTTTTATAAAAGCAGGTATATTTTGATACTGTTTCAACATATCCTCTCTACTTCCGTGGTAAGAATTTGTAAGGGCGTCGCGACCAGTGAATGCTGTTACCTTTTTAGTAACTTCAAGCTGAACTTTTTGACGATCCTCTTTTGTTCTCCTGTCAGTATGCGTATATTCATCAGTATATGTAACCATAAACATATCTTCTTTAGACGAAGGACTTAAGTACCCTTCTCTGTTACTTTTAATAAAATAGAGGGTAATTTTAGGAGTATAGAGCTCACCATTATTATTTTTTTCTATAATAAAATCAAGAAATGGGTTAAGGTTTCTCACTGGCACATAATAGGTATATGTATTAGTCCTTCTATCTTTATACATATTTTTTTCTTCGAAAAGAATATCCTTAAGAGCTGACTGAACCTCATTCCTTGAAAAAAGCTGTTTGAAGATATCCTCATCAAAATGAACAGTTGTTTTAAAGAAAGAGATTTCATTACGAAGATTTTTTAATAAAAGCGAAAACTCATTATCATTTCTTTTTTGCAAAGCTTCTTTAGACTGCTCAAACCAAGAAGTGACAGAAATAACATCAGGAGAGATTCTTGGGTGATGTAAATAAAGTGTAGCAACCATTGAAACAGTGTCGTTTTTTAAAAAGATCTTAGAAAAGAAGAGGTTGAGGAAATCATCTCTTTTTGAAATGTATGTTCTTTTTTCAAAAGTACCATCAGATGCAAGCTCAAATTCTGCATCAATGATGATACCAAAAAGTCCATACCCCCCTATCACAAGACTAAAGAGTTCTGGATTTTCTGCACGGTTAACGTTTACCACTTCACCTGAAGGAGTGAGTAGTCTAAATGAACGAATAGTTTCAATTGCAAGAGAATCATCAAGCGAATCACTTGGTAAGTTAAAATTAACAATATCACTCACAGTTGAATACTTTGACGGCACAGCGAGCGGAAGCACAAGACCATACTCTTTAAGAAACTGGTTAATGCTTGCTATTTGTGTTGCACCACTTACTGTAAGTGATTTATTTTCAATATCAAAATCTACAATCTCTGAAAGAGAAAGTGTTTCCTTATTAAAATAATCTACCGAATGGTCGTTAGGTAAAGAAAAAAACTCTTCGTAGCTTATGTTGATTGGAACATTATTTTTATCAGAACTTTCAAGACGTTTTTTAAGTAATGTAACACGCTCTTCGAAGCCACGAGTATTAAGAGGATCTACATTTTTTACTTTAGAAAAAAGATTATGATGCTTATCATAAAATGCTTTGTTTTCATTGTACTCCTTAACGAAAGAAGTAATGAGAAGAAGTGCAAGAAAAATAAAAAGTAAATACCACAAAAAGAAAAACTTTTTTTGAAGCGTATAAGGGAAAATTTTTTCTATACAATTTTTAAGTATCTTCATGTATATAACTCAAAGTATACCAAATAACCAAACCACAAGTAATTTATTTTAGTATCTTTATGCACACCTACAACAATTCTTTACACAAGATAAAAATAGCGAGAATCAAAATCATTACCGCAAAAATTTTTTCTAAATAGAATAGCTTTATTTTCTTCTCTAAGAATAACCCTACACCCGCACCAATTATAGAACTTAGAACCAACAAAAGTATTATTTTTCTTTTCCATTAACAATTGGAATAATATTAGAAGAAAAATTCCAATAACTGCATTAAAGAATATCATCACAATAGAGATATTTTTAGCTACAGTAAATGGAAGACCAGTAAAAAATAACAACGTGCTGAACCATAATCCGGCATAAAGATAGTGTCACCGATGAAAAGCACATCACTAATATGATATGCAAGATCTGCCGGAGTGTGACCTGGAACAGGCATAATAGTAATAGAAAAAAACCAAAGAGAAAGAATGTTGCTGTCTTTCAGAAGGACGTCAAGCTGGCTCCCGTCTTTTTTAAAAATTATCAACCACACTAAATACATCACCAAAAATTTTTTGAACATCAGTAACCACTTCACTGATTCCAATTTTCGCACCTGTTTTTTCTCTTATGTAAGAAGCTGCTGTAAGATGATCTGCATGAACATGAGTTTCCAGAACATAGAGTAAGATGTACTCATTTTTCTTAATGTAAAATAAAATAGTGTCGTCGCTTTTTGTTGTTAATATTGCACCATGTTGCTCATAATCAAAAACAGAGTCAATAATGACAGACATTTTTGTTTCTTGGTCTGTTACAACGTAACTAATTGTATTTGTTGCACCATCAAAAAACTCTTTTACAAGTGGTGTTATTTTTTCATATATTTTTTATTTTACTTCTAGGACTATTTATTTCAAGCTATCTTTGCAAGAAGATAGTCATGCCACATCACCCTGTAAGAGTAGATATAGTAAGCCCTACACTAACAAGCATAGGAATAAGGATAAACTATGGATTTAAAAAATATGCAAACACATACACAAGAATAATAATAGTTCCAACACCTAACATAACTTGACGCATCAAAGACAACTTCGCCGTGGTAATAGATTTTGTTACAAAACCAGCTTCATCCCAAGCTAAAATACCACCCTCAACATTAACAAGTTCTGCCTTTACCCCTAAAGAATTAAGGAGTTCAATTGCTTTTTTACCTCTATTACCAGAACGGCAATGAATGTAGACGGTTTGCTTATTTTTAAATTCAGAAACATGTGAAATAAGCTCATCAAGAGGAACACTTCGAACTCCGTTAATATGTTTTTCTTTATACTCTACAAGAGTACAAACATTAATAAAATCAACTGTTGAATTATTTTTTTCTGTTTCAAGAACTTGTTTAAATGAGTGGACATCAATATGTTTCATAAAAAATTTAGCACCTTAATAAGTCTTTTGCTATTTTGAGTGCTTTTTTATTAACAACAAAATAGAACTGCTGCTTACCTAAACGTTCACAATCAATAATCTTTGCCTCTTTTAAAACTGACAAATGCTGAGAAACTGCTGATTGTGAAAGTCTACATTTTTCCAAAAGCTTAGTTACTGATTGTTTTTTTTCTAAACAACAAATCATTTTCACTCGCTCTTCATTTCCAAACACCTTAAATAGTATTTCTTGTGAACTGTGTGCCATATATACATATTAGCATATACTAATATGTAGTGCGACACCTTAATTAACTATTCATGTATCATGTATGCATCAAATTTTTCTTGCATTGGATTTTCTTTATATGTTTGAATAAGTTCTGACAGTTGCGCCACAGTGCGCACGGGGTTATCCCCTATTGTTGTTTCATCAGAAAGCATAAGGTATGACGCTCCATCTAAAATTGCATTAACAACATCACTTACCTCTGCTCGTGTTGGAGTTTCTTCATGTACCATCGATTGAAGCATCTGCGTTGCAACAATGACTGGCTTATTATATTTTTTTGCAATATCACATATTTTTTTCTGCCACAACGGAACGTGTGATACCCCTATCTCAACACCTAAATCTCCTCGCGCAACCATAATAGCATCACTAATTTTTGCAATAGCTTCAATATTTTTAAGCGCTTCAATTGTTTCAATTTTCGCAATAACAGGGAGATTTCTCTTATATTTTTCTTCTGTATATTTTTTGAAATAAGCAATATCTTCTTCTGATTTAACAAAAGAAAGAGCTACCGCATCATAAGCGTGTGCAATAATATACTCAATATCTTTTTTATCTTTTTCTGTTAAGACAGAGAGTTTTTTAAATGCTCCAGGAATACTAACCCCTTTTTCGTCACGTAATACTCCAGAACGATTTACCTCCGTGTAAATATATTCACCTTCTATTTTTATTACCGTAAGCATAAGCTTCCCATCATCTAAAAGAATAGTTGCACCATTCTTAACCTCTTCATGTACGTGTGCATAGGTCACTGAAAATGTTTTATATAAAATAGAATTTTCCATAGGAACCTGTGAGCCTGTTATCACAACCACTTCTCCTTCTTCTAAAATGAGCTCACCTTCTTTTACAACCGTTCTCACTTTTGGTCCACAGAGATCAGCAAAACTAAATATTTTGTGGCCATTATTTTTTTGAACTGAGGTAAGGTTATTTAAACGCTTCGCGTGCTCAGCATATGAACCATGACTAAAGTTGCACCTTGCTAAAAACATCCCCGCTTTAAGCATTTCATCTAGTACAGGCACTGTGTCGCTTGAAGGACCAAGTGTTGCGATAATTTTTGGTGAACCATAATAAACATTAAACATAATCGTACGAGCGAGAAGGTGTTTCTCGTAATTCTTTATGAACAACCCCTCCATCTTTTGACAAGGTATACACCAGAGCTCCACCAAACATCATTTCAGTGTGTTCAATTTGTTCATCGGAAAGTTTTTCAATATATTTCATAAGAGCACGAAGGGCGTTACCATGAGAAACAATAAGCACAGTCTGTCCTTTTTCTAGTCGTGGCAAAATATTAGAAACAAAGTAAGAGGAAACCCGTTCATACACCATTTTTAGTGTTTCTCCGTGAGGAATCGCAACATCGTACCCACGTCTAACTTTCTCAAACTGTTCGTCACCAAGAATAACTTTCATGTCATGCTTATTTTTACCAGTATATTCACCGTAGTCTCGTTCATTTAGTGCGCTATCTCGCGTTATTGGAACCGTCGGTTGCCGCATAGTGCCCAACATTGACGATAATGTCTCCATGGTGCGCACTTGCTCTGAGGCAAACGCATGATCAATATGTATACCCTCTAAAGCAAGCCCGAGCAATCTTGCGTCTTCAAAGCCTTTCATAGAAAGGTGGACATTTCGTGAACCTGTCCATTTACCCTCTTTATTCCATTCAGATTCTGTGTGACGAACGATAACAAGTTTTCCAAACTTAGAAGGTTGTGAAGACACTTTGTTCTTAATTTCTTCGTGGTTAATATATGCACACACTGACTCTATAGTTGTTGAACATATTCTTATAAGAGCCTCTTCTGTGTCGTAAGCAATATGGGGGCTTAAGAGTACATTTGGCATTGATTTTAAAATCTGCAAATGAGCCGACTCCTTAAGAAGTGTCCTGCTCTGTAGTGACGCCAAAAACTCAGGGCTGCATTTTTTAATAAGAAGCTCTTCCCCTTCACAAACATCAAGTGCGCAGCCTTTAATTTTATTTTGAACCAAAGCATCAATAAGCGCAGCAGTATCGATAAGCTCACCCCGTGCAGTATTAATAATATACACATCTTTTTTCATCTTTAAGAAGGCCTCTTTATTTAACATATGATGAGTTAGGTCCGTAAGTGGCATGTGAATAGAAATAACATCGGACTGAATCAAAAGATCATCAAAAGATGTATACACATAGCCAAGAGCCGCCGCAGAATCTTGATCTTTATATTCATCATACACAACAACATTCATAGAAAAACCTTTTGCCATGGCAATCATTTTTTTTCCTATTCTTCCGGCACCGATAATACCTATTGTCTTACCACAAAGATCAACCCCTCTTACAAGCTCTGGAGGAATACATATATTTTCCCTTGTCATTTTTACAGCCTCAGGAATTTTTCTTGTTAGCGAAAGAAGTGACCCGAAGGCATACTCAGCGACGGTGTGCTCTCCATACGCAGGGACAGAGACGACTGTAATATCTCGTCTTTCTGCTTCTTCAATATCTATATGATTAAATCCTGTCGAGCGTGTAGCTATAAAAGTAAGCTTTGGCATTTTATCCAAAACCTCTTTAGTAACTTTACTATTAACAAAAACAGTTACTATCTCAGCATCTTCTGTAGCAGAATCTTCATTAAGTGGATGTTCTTTATATATGAAATCGACGTCATTTTTATGTTGTTCAAAAAAATTTTTTTCGATATCTTGAGTTTCGTAGCAATAACATTTCATATAGCAATCATGAACAAGTATATCACGTAAAATAACTTCGTTGTCGTGTATACTTAAAACACAACCACACATATGACAATAATTACTAGCATTGTTTCTCGAATGATACTAGACTCTCGCGGCATACCTACCGTCGAAGTTGATCTTACAATTGATAAAGTATACACAGGAAGAGCGAGCGCTCCGTCTGGGGCTTCAACAGGGTCACGAGAAGCTCTTGAAAAAAGGGACGGTGATGCTTATTTTAATGGAAAAGGTGTTGAGTGTGTACTTGAGTCTATCGATACAACATTAAAAAACCAATTACTTAATAAACATTTTTCTTCACAGAGAGATTTTGATAATCACCTTCTGTCTCTTGATGGGACAGATACTAAGGCGCGTTTTGGAGCAAACGCTCTTCTTCCTCTATCACTTGCCTTCGCAAAAGCAAGTGCTTTAATGAAAAATATACTTCTCTACGAACATTTACGTGAAGAGTTTTCTTTTACTTACCCAGCCTCTATCCCTACCCCACTTATTAATGTGCTTAACGGCGGTAAGCATGCACCACACTCAACAGATATACAAGAATGGATGATTGTCCCTCTTTCTAAAACATCCTTTAAAGACAGTCTTGAGATGAGTGCTCGTGTTTTTTATACATTAAAAGAAATAATGAATGCTCGAGGGGTAAGCGGAGTTGGAGACGAAGGAGGGTTTCCTATAACAAATGCAAAACAAAATAAAGAAGCGCTCCTTATCTTGATTGATGCGATTCGTAAAGTAGAACTTATCCCAGGAAAAGATATAGCATTTGCTATTGACGTTGCAGCAAGTGAACTCTATAAAGATGAAGAATATCACCTTGCAGCTGACCGGAAGCATTTTTCTAGTGAAGATATGCAAAATTTTCTTAGCAATTTAATTGAACATTTTCCGATACTTTCGATTGAAGATGGTTTTGATGAAAATGACTGGTCTTCATGGAAATCATTTACACAACAACACGGCCAACAATTGCAGATAGTTGGGGATGATCTCTTTACTACAAATGTGCAACACATTACACGCGGAGTGACGGAAGGTGCAGCAAACACTGTGCTCATAAAACCAAATCAAATAGGAACAGTCTCAGAGACGGTAGACGCAATCGAGTATGCTCACAAGCACGACATGCGCACAATTATATCTCACAGATCAGGAGAAACTGAAGATGTAAGTATCGTGCATTTTGCCGTTGCTTCAGGTGCAGGCCAAGTAAAAATTGGTTCACTTTCACGCACAGACAGACTTTCTAAATATAATGAACTTCTACGTCTAAGCGAAAAAGGACTCCCTTTCAGTCGCCCTTTTCTACATCTTTCTAAAGAAAGATAATTTCTTGTATTTAATTTTCTTTTCTTTTTACAAGCGGAAACAGCTGCGTCTCACGAATTGGAAGACCTGAGAGAATCGCGAAAAGTCTTTCACCAAAACCAAATCCACATGTTGGCGGCATACCATGCTCAAGCATTTCTACGAACTCCATGTCTGGCATCATCGCCTCTTCATCTCCTTTTGCAATAAGTTCCGCTTGAAGTAGAAATCGCGCACGCTGATCACGGGGATCATTAAGTTCAGAGAAACCATTTCCTACTTCTGTACCTGCAAAAATAGGCTGGAAACGCTCAGTTACTTGTGTGCCGTGCACTTTCTTTGAAAGAGGAGATACAAGCACTGGATGTCCAACAAGAAAAGCTGGGCCAGCAATTTGTTTACGGCAATACTTCCATAGTGAGTCAAACATTCTCTCAAGAGTCTCACCTTCATACTTTACACCAAGCTCTATAAGCTTAGCTTTTACTTCTTCTTCTGTAGTGTTTCCAATATCAATACCAGTTACTCGTTTAATCTCTTCTGTATAATCAATAACTTTCCATTCATCTGCTAGATCAAAGGTGAAGCCATTAATAGTAAATACTGTTGTAGAAAAAACTTCTTTAGCGATTTTCTGATACAACTCACGCACCATATCCATACCTTCTTTGTACGAAGCATACGCCATGTAGAACTCAAGATTTGTAAACTCTTGAATGTGGTGAGGACTTGATCCTTCATTACGATATGCACGACCTATTTCAAATGTCTTTTCAAACCCTGCTGCCATGAGACGCTTTTGCCACAACTCTCCTACACAAATACGCATATACACCTCCATCTCATAGTCATTGTGATGTGTAATAAATGGTCGAGCTTCAGCACCTCCTGTTGTCGCTTCAATAGTTGGAGTTTCAACTTCAAGAAATCCTCGTTCCACAAAAAAAGTTCGCACCACATGCCAGAACTTCATCTTCTTATAAAAGAGTTCTCTTTTTTCTGGGTGAAGCACAAAATCAAGATAGCGCTTTCGCATTGCTTCTTCTTGATTCTCAAGCCCATACCACAGTGACGGCATAGGAAGAAGTGCTTTAGTGAGCATCTGCCAATCAAGAACATCAATACTTTTTTCACCACGCTGAGTAATAAATGGCGTGCCGCGTACTGCAATAAAATCTGCTACGTCAGCTGAGTTTGCAAATGCATTAAGTTTTTCTTCACCAAGTGAATCTATCTTAAGCACAGCTTGAAGTTTTCCCTTCTCGTCAGCAAGATCAATAAAGAAGATTTTTCCCTGCCCTCGCTTACTTACTACGCGCCCAGCAACAACACACACTTCTTTTTCGCCCTCAGTATCAAGAAGCGCTTTTACTTCTTCTGAAGCAAGGCGTTTTTCTGAAAAAGTGATACGGGCCGGATACCCCTCTTCACCCAGTTCCTCTAATTGTTGTAATTTTTGTAAACGCTCATCGCGTAGTTCTTCAAGTGATGCCATAGTACTTGTAATATTACCACAGTTAAAACTATTTAAGAACAATTACTCATCATCAAAATCTTCCTCTTCAAATTTCGCAAGATCACTTTCTTTAACCTGAATATAGTGTTTACCTACATAGTCAAGCAATGCTTTTACTTCCGCTGTCCATTCTCCTTCTTTGTCCCATGAATCAATCTCACCGGTTGTAAATGTTAAATTTTCTTTAATCGCTTTACGAAGAGCTGTCAGTTCATTATCCTGAAGATACTTATCTTCTTCGCCAACTTTAAGAAAACGAGCATACTCAATAAAAAAATGGCTGATTTTCCACTTGTTAAATAATTAATTACTTGATTTTTCCAAGAAACACCAAATTCCTTATCTTGATCGCTCTTTTTAAAAAGATCGAGCGTTGGAACTAAACAAAAAGCTTACAGGAGAACGACGAAAGGAGGCTTTCGCCTCCTTTCGTACTGGGTTGTGCGTAGAGCTGGATTCGAACCAGCGAAGCCCGAAGGGCGATTGATTTACAGTCAATTGTGATTGGCCACTCCACCATCTACGCTTATTTAGCAAATTATTGCCTATACAGTATATACTTTTTTGTCTCAATTGACAACTCGTTCCTAGATGTTACTTCTTTCCACGGAATAAGATACTGCTCGCCTTTTTCTGTATAAACAAACAAAAGATCGAAAGCATTATTAGTATATTTCTTAGTATAAGAAAAGGATTGATTACCTCCGGTTATTCTTAGTCCAACTTTACAGACACCTCCCTTTGAATAAAGTCCGGCGAATTTCACTTGAACTTTTTGTAGTACACCATCTTTTTCTACAACCATATCATAGTCTCTTTTGTCACCAACTGGCAAACACACTTCATAACCTTTTGTTATAAAGAAACCAATAGCCCTGCCTACAGCAATATCACCTTTCTCTTTTGTATTCATAACTTATCTACCTTTAAGTATAACAGATTAGTACTCTGTTATACTTAAAGGTAATCCAAAAAAGGTTATCCTCTTTTAAAGAATTGACTTTTTCTGTAGGAAGCGCAGAATTATATATGGACATATTCTCTGGCGAAACATTTCAAGGAGGAAATCTTATGCTCAGACAGATCCTTTACCTTAGCTTCGGAGACAGGGTCACTCGCGGAATTTACTCAGAATTCGCCCTAAGCACACCCGTACAAGCCTGGAAGAGAACTACCAAAAGGCTAAAAGGACGTGAAGTTAGGACAACCACCAAACTCACCCTCCTTCTTCTCTATCTCTACAGCTTCGCACAAGCAGTGCTGTGGTGCTATGAGAAGAGTGTGCAGGTGATACCCTACATTGCTGACCTTCTTTTTTAAGAACAACATGCAAACATTCAGAAAAGTGCTCTTTAGTCCACAAGACAAAAAGGGCATTTCTTGTTTTATGGTAAATACTTTTTACAAAAGAAAAATGACACCGTTGGTGTCATTTTTCTTTTATGTTTTTACTCTTTTGGTTATTTTATTTATCCTTCTTCTCACTCACAATTTCATCTCGAGTAAGCGGACTTGGAATTTTACGAGGCTTCTTTGCTTCTACAATTATCTCTCCTTTTTTATCAAGACCAACTGAAGCAATACCACCTTTCACAAACTTCTTTGAAAGAAGAAGTGAAGCAATTTGATTTAAAACATGTGTCTGAAGATATCGCTTTACTGGACGAGCTCCATAGTGAGGATCATATGACTTCTCACCAATATGACGAATAGCTTCATCACTTACTTCAAGCATAATTTCTTTTTCCATAAGACGCTTAGCAATCAGATCTACTTGAAGTTTTACAATCTGTGTTACTTCATCTTTTGAAAGCACATCAAAGATAATTGTTTCATCAAGACGATTCAAAAATTCTGGTTTGAAGAATTCTTTTACCGCATCCATAACACGATCTTTTACCTGCACATACTCCCCTTCCTTAGAAACATTCACAAAACCTATCTGCTCCATCTTCTGAATATACTGACTTCCAATATTAGAAGTCATGATGATGATAGTGTTTTTGAAGTTTACAATGCGCCCCTTACTGTCAGTGAGTCTACCTTCATCAAGCACCTGAAGGAGGAGGTTGAACACTTCTGGGTGAGCCTTTTCTACTTCGTCAAAGAGAATTACTGAGTATGGACGATGTCGCACCGCTTCAGTAAGTTGACCTGATTCATCGTATCCGACATATCCTGGAGGTGAACCAATAAGCTTAGACGTTGAATGTTTTTCCATGTACTCACTCATGTCTACTTTAATGAGCGCCTTCTCGTCATTAAACATAAACTCTGCAAGTGCTTTTGTAAGTTCTGTCTTTCCGACACCTGTCGGACCAAGGAACATAAATGACCCAATTGGTCGCCCTGGATCATTTACCCCAGCTCGAGACCGTCTCACCGCACCACTAATCTTTGTAATTGCATCGCGCTGACTAATCACTCGTTTAGAAAGCTCTTCCTCCATACGAGAAAGCTTCTGCTCTTCTTCTTCAAGCATGCGAACAACAGGGATACCTGTCCATCGCGCAACAACAGATGCCACCTCTTCTTCTGTTACTTCTTCCTTTAAGATACGGCGATTCTTCTGTAGCTTCTTAAGCTTCTCAATACGCTCATTAAGTTCGCGTGTAAGTTCTGGAATTTGTCCATAACGAATTTCCGCAACACGAGTTAAATCAGCACGCAGCTCTGCGTTTTCTGCTTCAGTACGTAGCGACTCAAGTGACTTCTTAATTTCTCCAATCTCAGAAAGAGTTTTCTTTTCATTCTTCCACTTAAGTTCAAGCTCACGAGTTTTTTCTTTAACATTCGCAATCTCTTCATCAATTACCGCAATACGTTTCTTTGTGGTAGAAATATCATCTTTATCGTCTTCGGTAACAAGCTCTTTAGTAAGGGCCTCTTTTTCAATTTCAAGACGCATGATTTTACGATGCGCATCTTCAAGTACCGGCGGCTTATTTTCAAGCGCAATACGAAGCGATGACGCTGCTTCATCGATAAGGTCAATTGCCTTATCCGGAAGGAATCGGGAAGTAATATAGCGAGTAGAGAGTTGTACCGCAGACACAAGAGCATCATCGGTAATACGCACCCCGTGGAACAGTTCATATTTTTCTTTAAGTCCACGCAAAATTGCAAGCGCGTCAGCCTCAGATGGCTCTTCTACAAAAACCGGTTGGAAACGTCGAGCGAGTGCTGGATCTTTTTCTATATGCTTCTGATACTCTTTAAGTGTTGTTGCACCAATTGCACGAAGCTCTCCACGAGAAAGCGCGGGCTTAAGGAGGTTTGCGGCGTCCGCTGACCCTTCTGTTGCTCCGGCTCCAACAATAGTATGAATCTCATCAATAAAAAGAATAATACCTCCTTCTGAGCGTTCAATTTCTTTCATGATGGCTTTAAGACGCTCCTCAAACTCTCCTCTAAACTTTGTTCCTGCAATAAGCATTCCAAGATCAAGTGAAACAAGTTCTTTTCCTTTTAAACTCTCAGGAACATCTCCTTTTGCCATACGAATAGCAAGACCTTCTACTACCGCAGTCTTTCCTGTTCCAGCTTCTCCAATCAAAATTGGATTGTTCTTTGTTCGACGTGAAAGAATTTGCATAAGACGCATAATCTCTGTGTCGCGCCCAATAACTGGATCAAGCTTATCTGCACGAGCAAGATCAGTGAAGTTACGGGTGTACTTTTGAAGTGCTTTATTTTTCTTTGGACCTTGTGCTTCGCTAATATTCTGTACACGAAGCTCTTCAAGTGTGTGGTACGCCGCGTCTTTATCGATACGAAAACGCGCAAGGATTTCACGCACCTGACCAGTAGATTCAAGAAGCGCCAAAAAGAGATGTTCCGTAGAAACAAACTCATCGTTAAATGACTGTGCAACTTTAAGTGACACTTCAAGTGTCGTTGCAAGTTCAGGAGTAAGATACATCTGATACGACGGACTCATGGTCTGAGACGCGCCCGGCACTTCAATTGCATCAATAATACTGTCAGTAAGATGAATGATGTCGATTTCGAGTTTTTCTAAAATAGCATGAACAAGAGACTCCTCTTGTGTAAGGAGTGCTCCCATGAGATGAACTGGACTTACTTGATTTTGCCCTCGTTCAATCGCAAGTTCATGCGCACGACGAATCACCTCTTTTGCTTTTGTGGTGAAATTGTTAAATGATGGGGGCATATAAATATGTTCAATAGTTAATGGTTAATAGTTACAAAATACAAACAAAAACCATACAACCTACAATTCAAATACATATACAGTGTAACAGAATACAGGGTTTCAGTCGTGGTGGATAAGCAGGTGTACAATCGTAGCTGGATATACTTACCTTCGCAAAAAATACCCCCTTCGTCAACTTGACAAAGTGTACTAAATATGCTATATTATATACAGTAGTTATTTCTTTTTTCTTCCGCGAAAGGAGTGTCTCCATGCGCAAGGTTCTGTCTGTGATTGCTGGCAGTGCCGGCATCACCTTCGTCTTTTTCGGGTTCACGGTGTTCTACCTGAACATCACGCATCCAACCCTCAAGGTCGAAGAGATCGTCATGTACGTACTCCAAACGGTGAAGGATCACCCATTGGTACACAGCCTCGTCACCCTCTGAGGTGACAACGCGCAAACCCCTTTTCGAAGGGGTTTTGTTTTTATAGTAAAAATAAATTAAGAGCGGCGCCGTAGGCGCCGCTCTTATGCTTAACTATTCCCTAATACTTTCTGTTAGTAGCTTTTTTAATTCCAAAACTTTATGTGTAACCTCTTCTGAAGAAAAAAAGGCTGTATTTTCTCCTTGAAGAAAGTTATCGTAGAAGACAATCTTAGCGATAGGATTATTTTCTTTCAAACCAATAACAAATGTTATCTGAACAGGATTCATCTTTAGATACTCATCGCCATGAACAGGCAAAGACGCAATACTTTCTTTAATCAAATCAACATTATCTTGAACAGTATATTCTTTACAAGATTCATCTCTATCTTTTATAACTACTCGCAATGTACCGACTTCTTTAAAATCAAAAGAATACGGAACTGAATCAAGCCAAGAAAAATCTTTATAAGACATATAAAGGTATATCTTTTACACTCTTTCTTCTACGGTATGCCAGTCAACATGACTCATTACAGTAGCAATGTAGTCTGCACGCTTAAGTCCGTAGTCCACCATAAACGCATGTTCAAATACATCCACCACAAGAAGTGGCGTCGTGCCAGCTAGATATCCTTCGTCATGCTCCCCTACCCACATATTAAAGAGTTTACCGTCATTCTTGTCATACCCAAGCACCACCCAACCAATACCGCGCATGGTCGCCATTCCTTTAAATTCTTTTTCCCAATTTTCATATGAGCCCCATGTGCTTTCAATTTTTTGACGAAGTGCGCGATTACTAAGCGCCACTCCATGCTTTGCTAAATTACTAAAATAAAGCTCATGAAGACGCATACCATTCCACTCCCAACCAAATCTTCGATGAAGTTCAGCATACTCTGGAGTGCCAACCTCCTTTTCCTTCATAAGATCAATAAGCTTATTAGTGTTGGTGACGTATCCTGCGTACAACGTAAAATGATTACTAAGGAGAGTGTCACTTAACCCTTCGATACCAAGTAAATGCGAAAAATCTTTTTGAGAATACATGTAGTTAATAGTAGCTAGTTAATGGTTAATAGTTAGTTATTCTTTCGTCGTATTAATTAACTTTGTGAGCATCTTTGTAATAGATTCTAGTTCATTAAGTAATTCTGTAGATCTATCGCTAGTGACAAAACTAAGATTTTTAGCTATCGTAAGTTGTGTTTCAATTTCAGCAAGAGACCCTTGCGCTATTCTTAAAAAATGTGTGAACTCTTTTTTAGAACCACGCTTACTTCCCTCTGCAATATTTGAAGACACAGAAACACTTGCTCTTCTTAGTTGATTTGTTAATCCATACATTTCAGAACTCGGAAAACGAGAAGTAACCTCATAGATTGACGTAGCAAAATCAATTGCACGTTGCCAAACAACAAGATCTCTGAACGTCTTCATTAAGATTCAGTATATCGCGTCTCAGTATTGTATCAACTATTAACTAGCTACCATTAACCATTAACCTTTGTGTACTTAGCGGAAATATCCTTAAGCGCTTCAACAAACTTTTTCATATCCTCTTCTGTGGTAGACCTTCCCATAGTGATACGAATATTTTCCCGTGCCTCAATTTCTGTTGCACCGAGTGCTGTAAGCACATAACTTCCGTCTGTTTCCATGGAAGCGCAAGCTGACTTATGTGAGACAGCAAAGCCTTTTGCATCAAGTCTAAGAATCATCTCCTCGCTACTTATTCCCGGGATACGGCAATTAATATTATTTGGAGACCTTCGCTCAAAACGAATTTTCTTTTCATGAGAAATATCTTTATTATCTGCAGTGCGTACCCAGTACTCATCAAATGCTCCATAAAAAACAGCTTCCGGAATTGCTTTTTGTATAGCTTCTACCGTTACGTCTCTTAAGGTGCGTAAACGTTTTGCTTCTTTGTCACGCATCACTACTGCTTCATTAAGCGCAACAGAAAACGCGTAGTATGCTGGAACATTTTCAGTTCCGCTTCGAAGAGTTCTTTCTTGACCGCCACCTTCTACTATATGCTCTACAATAATTCCCTCTCGTTTGTATAAAAGTGCTGAACCTTTTCCTCCATACACCTTTCCTCCATTTACAGTCATCAAGTGGGCACGAAGTCGCACTACGTCGAGATTATAGTAATTAGCCGCCTGACAAGCGTCAGTATGAAAGTATGGGTACTCTGTATGAGATCTTTCTTTATCTTTTTTCCATGACTCAAGCACACGACCAACTTCTTTAACCGGCTGTACAGTGCCAATTTCATTGTTTACGTACATCACGCTTACCAAAATAGTTTCTTCTGTAAGAGCCTCCTCCATATCACGCACCTTAATGATGCCATTATCATACACAGGAAGATATGTTACTGTAATGTTTCCCCTTCTCTCTAAATCTCGCACAGGCTCAAGTATCGAAGGATGCTCAATGACACTCACAATCATGTGAGGAATCTTCCCTTTATTTCTTTTTATATACCCTTCATACACCCCATAAATAGCGGTATTACAACTTTCTGTCCCAGACGACATAAAGTATATTTCGTATGAGTGTGCATTTAAGGCTGTTGCACATGTGCTACGCGCTTTATCTAAAAGAACCCCAGCTAAGCGACCTTCTGTGTGAATACCGGACGGATTACCGTAGGTAGAGAGCGCGTTAAGGAGCGCAACCTTCGGTCGCACTCCTATCTCTGTTGCTCCTGCATGGTCAAGATACACACGACCATTTCTATGATCATTTTTTTTGAAACGAAGAAAAGAAAACATAATTATAAGTAAGTATACTCTATCATAAAAAAGATAGATTTTGACGAAATTTTTTTTAAGAGTACTATTATCACCAGTTCTTTAATCTACGAGGAGATACTCATGGAAATCTCTCTTAAGAGGCAGAAGGCTGCACCTCCGAAAGGAACACATCTGGTTCACCTTCCGGTGAGAACGATCACTGTTCTCAGGCAAATGCGTACAAAGTTCAGAGAGGAGAGTTTGGACGAACTTGCGGAAAGCATCAAAAGCAAAGGACAGATGAACCCTGGTGTTGTAGTTGCTCTCTCCAAAGAGGAAGCTCTACAGTACCTCGAATGCATCAACGAAACCTGGGGAACGAAGCATCTCCTAAGAAGCTTCACCCCAGTAAGGATCACAGAAAAAGGAGAAGCTTACTACCTTTTCCTTGTGGCAGGCGAACGCAGGCTTCGTGCTTGTAAGAGAGTAAGACTCGATAGCTATCTCTCATACCTGCGCTTTGATCTTTCGTTTATTCAAGCGATTGAATTTCAAGCACAAGAAAACCTTCATGAGCAACTTGCTCCAGAAGAGTCAGCGGCAAGCTTTGCTCTCATCTGGAGATCAACAAAGAAAATAGACCCTTCAATGAGTCTCGCTTCCTTTGCTCGAAAGATGGGGAAGACTCCAGAAGCGATTCGTAGAGCAGTGCGCTTTATGTCGCTTCCAACTGAAGTGCAAGAGCTTGTGATGCCAAGTAAGGAATTTAAGAGAGGAGTCCCCTACACAACCCTTACCGAACTTGCTCGCCTTCAGGAAGCGCAAGAAGAGTATGGTGCGCCACTTTCAACACTTGAGCTTATCAAGTGGGCGTACGTACTCATCGCACAGCACAAGTCTCCAAAAGAGGTAGCGAAGGTTATATCTGAGCGCATCAGGTCGCTTGCAGCGGCACGATCAGGTGCTCAACCTCTCTTTAGTCTTGAAATACAAGAGGTGGTCGAAGGGATGAAGAGAAAAACAGGAAACACCGTTGAACAAACAGTGCTTGCTGGTGCAGATCATGTACGAAGAGTTGTTCGCTTCCACAGGCACGAGGCTATAGGCAAAGTAACAAGCGGAAGTGCAGCAAGAGCGGTGCAGGAAGCTCAAGCGGTTGTAGAAGAGCTTGCACCTCAGATCATTCTTGGCACTCAACAAAAAAATACCAAATAAAACACAGTTACAGCATGTGGGCACATAAGCCCACACACCTCGCTTCATAAGCGAGGTTTCTTTTTGCAAAAAAAAAGAAACCTGCACGGACTATTCGTGCAGGTTTTTCTTAACGACCAACATGTTGTTTGTCTTCATCTCTTTCATACTTGATTCCGTTTTTCCCCAAAAACATAATCGGTCCCCATGTTCCTTTTCTGAAATACGAAGAAGTTTCGGCTGTTCCTTTGCAATCTTCAAAGACTGGACAGAGATGATTAACACCTTTCCCTTTTCTCTTGTCACAGTTCGTGCAAAGTGTGCGACCAAGAAGCCAGAAGGCATGTGAGAGCGCGACCTTGCAGTACCCTTTCTCGTTCGCATACGAGCAGATCAGTGGTCGAATCTCTCTCTCACACTGTTCATTAGTGACAACACTTCCTTCATGTAAGGTGAGTGCACCCATTTGAAAGAAAAGCCGCTGTACATGAACATCTACAGGGAAAGCATCGCGTGGCATCGCTATCACCCCAATTTCCGCAAGGAAAAGGAGGTACAACGATGCAATTTTTGAACCATACCCAGGGAACGGGTCGGTTAATTTTCCGTCACGCCTATACCCCTTTTTGAATGAAATAAATCCTTCAACCGTAAGTCCGCTTTCCCGAAAAGGAAGCACTGGATCTCCTTCAAAATCTTCAAACAGAGTTGTTGCGGAACGTATCCAATACCCTGCCGACTGACGAGGACATCCCACCCTGTAACGTGCAAGCATCTCACCAAAATCATGAGGATCCATTCGCGTCACACGATGAGAATAGAGCTCTGGATGCTCAAAGTGCAAACGTTCATGTGCAGCGTACACCCAGTTGCTTACCTGCCTCCTGTCACAAAGTGTTGCAAAGAAAAGCCACCTGGTGTGATCAAGGGAACCAGCTGTAAGAGCTTTTACGGAAACCTTTCTTCCAGATGATTTCTTGGCACGGAGCATCGCCTGCTCAAACTGCCCACCGAAGAGATCGTCTTGGGTGGGAATAGGTGCAAGCGGAGCGTGCACATTCTG
>JACCDT011973111.1_pt1 | contig 74550 bp, 75 predicted proteins | sample 7446291 | NCBI WGS metagenome assembly JACCDT01 (sample SAMN15323446, study PRJNA562643) | freshwater metagenome | isolation source: river surface water | place: USA:Blue River Watershed | collected 2017-08-17 | reverse complement strand
GTAGCGTAATACATTTTTCCATCCCTGCCAGTGAGATAGAAATAGTATTTTGATGAAACTGGTTCTATTGTAGCCTTTATAGCTTCTATACCTGGATTACTTATCGGACCCTTAGGTAAACCCTTATATTTATATGTATTGTATGGTGAATCTATTTTTAAATCATCAAAAGTTACTCCACTAGTTTTTCCTGTAAGATAGTAGAATGGTGGGTCGACTTGTAGAAACATTCCCTCTTTTAGTCTTTTCCATAATATTCCAGATACCATTTTTCTATCCTCAATATTATTTGCTTCCTCTTCAACAATAGATGCCATGGTTACAATATCAAAAAGTGGTTTATTAAAATTCTTAATCTCTAAAGCCAGTGGTGCTATCTTTTTATTAAAGTTATCCTTCATTGTCCGTATTACCTCTTCTGGTTTAACATTAGAATAGAAATTATATGTATCAGGATATAGAAACCCTTCCTCTGATTTAGCTAGAGATACAAAACGTGCAGCATTAAAGCTTGGTAAGGCCTTTAGGTATATATATGCCATATCTGATACATTTGTACCCTCTGGTATTGTTACTCTCACTTTCACCTGTCTCTGATCTCCACTTACCATTCTTTTTGCAATAGTTAACATATTCTCTCCTCCAGAGAATCTGTAGTCTCCAGTCTTTATACCCTTATTTCCAGAAAGGATAGTAATTGATATTTTAAATATCAGTTTTGAAGAAATCATATTCATATTAAAAAGATCTTGAGCCACCTTACTAACTGATGCCCCCTTTTCTACTTCAAATTCAAATTGCTTTGTTGGAAAATCTTTCGGAGGTTGTGAAAGTACTGAGACACATAATACAATCACTATGGCAATCAAAAAACTTATATTTAATACTAAATGTTTTTTAAATTGAGACATACTATATCGGTAGATTTGAAGGAGCTTCTGATTTCTTTGAAGGTATACGATTTAGACTTGGTGTTGCAGCCACAGCACCAGGTAGGTGGTATATAGTTGCTAATTCTTCTGTGCTCAATACAAAGAACTTACTAACGAACGGTTCATAGAAAAATGATCTTCTCTTAAACGCCTCCAAAACTAGTCTAGCCTGCTTGTTCTGTCTATATCCCTTATAGTCTTCCCATGGATCATTCTTAAATTTTGCTGACCACTTATCACCATTAGGTTTAAAGCCGTTAAAGTTTTCTGTATGGAAATGCTTAAATGAAGAGATAATACCACCAATACCATTCGGTTTATCGAAAGAATCCTTTTTAGTAATATATATCGCCCTAACACCCACATCAAAAGCTAGTTTACCCATATTTCTCTCTATTGCTTTAATTACCTCCTTTTCTCCATCTGAGAGTGTTGGTGGTATAACTCTTCCTGTTTCTTTATCTTTCTTACCGACAACTTTTGTCTTTGCATCACGCACCATGATCTCGTTTATGAGATCAATTGCTTCTTTCTTATACATATCTCCCTTCTTCCATAGATGTTCAGGCATTCTTTGATCCTTTATATGAGCTCGAATTATATACTGTATCCAAACCCTCTGATATGGTCCCTGACTACCCAAAAATTCTATGAGTGGTGTCATGGGATCAATCTTAAATTCCTCTTTTGGATCCTTATCTAATCCATAATCAATATATGTCTTCAATGGATATGGATCTGCTTTTGTCAGGATAAATTCACCTCCCCACATTTTACTTTCAGCTGGATCAAACTGTACACCTAATGTATAGTCTTTTGCTTCGTGAATTTCAATACCTGGGAACTGCGAATAGAATGCAGCCATAACTCCATTCTTTCTTCTGTCTTCTGTTCTTATGAAAAACTTTACCACCCCCTCTAAAGAAACTATTTCTAGTGAATATGATGGCCTCTTCTCTCCTTTCCAGTATTGAGCAAAACCGCTACCGTCAGATGTGTTATGTAGGGAATTTAGAACCAGCTCCATAGCTAGTGGAGACTTTAACATTTCTCTTGGTAGTTTAATTTCTAGCAATGCGTATTTAAGAGAATATATCCATTCAGAACGTACATAATTTACCCACAATGGCCAGAAGACCATTGATAGTATAAATGCCAAAATAATTGGCGATATTGGCACTACGTAAGTAGTCAGAGCACTAAATACCTGATCTTGTATCAACGAAAGAATCATACGTTGATATTATACCAGCTTTCTATTTTATGGACTACTGTAACCTATGCAGGTAGCTTTGCTGAATCAGCTATATCGTACTTTCCATCCTTTGTCTTCTTAAAGTTTTTTTGATTTTGTAGATTAACCATTATAGTATTTTCCTTCACATACCTCTCTTTCATAACCTTATCAATGATTTCCTCTTTTGTAAGTGGACCATTCTTCTCCAAAATGTTTTTAATAACATCCTTTACAACCCCAGACATATATCCCCATTCTCTAAGAGCATATAGACCTCTTCCAACTAAAACAAATCTCTTATCCTTTATTAGTTCATTATGTGTAGTTGCAATATGAGCTTTCTTTTTGAAAACTTGAGTAATCTGTTTAGCAACTTCTTTAAAGTGTATTGGGGAACCATGCTTTCTGATGACCAAGAATGCATAGTCTCTGACACCCTTTGTCTTTATATTTGAAGAATGAGAAACACCCCATTCACCCATAGCGTTCTTTCCGAGTGACTTAGAGATACCTAACCATCTTTTAATGATTTCCTGATTCTTATATTTTTCTGACACTGATTCCAAATGAGAAAGGAATCTATTTACGATTTCAGATTCTGGAAGTAGGTCATCGTCTGAAAGACCAGTATATAGTTTTCTTAGAGAGTCTTCTACTTGCTTAGCCAACTCTTCATTTACATGCCAACGATGCTTAAATTCATCATCCTCCTTCTTCTTTTTGAAACCTTCACCGATAACTAGAATGAAGTGTATATGATTCTGCAGTTCTTTATCCTTTGATGCATGACCAAGGAAATCATCCTCGACGACAATTCCACCAAGACTATGTATTAGAGTTTCGATTTCAGCAAAAGCTGTTTTTTCAGCTTTATATACATCTGACTTTCTGATATTTGTTAGAGCATAGTTTTCTATTTGTCTTACTCGTTCACGAGTAATACCATATAGCTTTCCTATAGCATCTAGAGTCATTTTATCTGTACTCTTTCCTAGACCGTATCTTTTAATTAGCACCTCACGAGCACGGTCTGGTAAGACTGATAGAAGTCTTTTTGTTGATTGTTTTGGTTTGAATTGTATGTTGGCCATGCAATTATTGGTTATTTGATAAGATTGATACTACATTATGATTGATATTGTGTCAAATGTGGTCTAATTATACAACTATATTTACGAGTTTGTTTTTAACAAAAATCACTTTTTTCACCTCCTTTCCATCTATCCATTTCTGTATTTCCTCCATATTTAGAGCCGTATTCTTCAATTCATCATCCGGTGTATCCCTTTTTACTTTTACCTCCCCTCTCGTCTTACCATTAATCTGAATGAATACTGTCACATTGCTTTCTACCAACCTGTTTGGATCAAACTTTGGCCATTCTGATTCATGTACTGATCCTTTGTTCTTCATCCTCTCCCATATTTCTTCTGTAAAATGTGGTGCAAACGGAGCAACTAGTTGAATGATTATCTGATAATATTCTTTAGAAATGCTTTTTTCTTTTTCAAATTCATTCAATAGAATCATTATGGAACTAACAGCGGTATTGAATCTCATTTCCTCTATATCCTCACTTACCTTCTTTATCGTCTTATGAACTGAAGTCTCAATACTTTCTCCACCACCCTCCCCAATCTTTTCTTGTAACTTCCATATTCTTTCAATGAATCTTCTTGAACCTGCAATGGTGTTGGTATCCCATGCTATCGCTTGATCAAATGGACCCATAAACATTTCATGTATTCTAAGTGTATCTGCTCCAACTGTTTTCACTATATCATCTGGATTAACTACATTTCCTACTGACTTAGACATCTTTGCTCCACCTTCAGCTAGAATTAATCCATGTGATGTTCTCTTCTTATATGGTTCCTTTGTTGGTACAAGACCCAGGTCATAGAGGAATTTATGCCAGAATCGAGAATATAGGAGGTGTAGGGTGGTATGTTCCATACCTCCGTTATACCAATCAACTGGAGTCCAGTATTTGAGATTCTTTTGACTAGCAAACTCCTTCTTATTATGTGCATCAACGTAACGTAGATAGTACCAACTAGATCCAGCCCAGTTAGGCATAGTGTCGGTTTCTCGCTTTGCTTTACCTTTACAATTTGGACATTTAGTATTCACCCATTTATCTAGAGAAGAAAGTGGTGATTCACCTGTTTCAGTTGGTTTATAGTTTTTAACTTTTGGGAGCTTGAGTGGTAATTCTTTTTCAGGCACAGGAACTATCCCACATTTTGGACAATGTACAACAGGTATTGGTTCTCCCCAATATCTCTGACGAGAGAATATCCAGTCGCGGAGTTTAAACTTCGTTACCCATTTACCTCCAACAAATTCAGTAATTTCTTTTTTAACAGATTCAGAGTCTTTACCTGTAAAATTACCGGAGTCTAACAACATACCTTCTCCTGTATATATGTATTCAGGATTAAAGATTATATTCTCAAGGAATTTTCCTTCAGAGACAGTTAGAAAATCAAATAGTTCCTTCTTGCTTTTCCAAGTTATATCATGCAATGCTCGCTCTTTTTCACTAACCACAGATCTGTCTTCATTTTCTAAATCAAAAAATACATAGTGGAAATGAGCCCATCGATTCACTTCTTTAATTCGATGAAAGAAAAAAGTATTAATATTAACTGGTGAAGTTCTAATATATTTAAGATTTTTATAGCCAGTCTCCTCTTCGACTTCTCTTCTAGCTGCCACAACTGGATCCTCACCTTCTTCAATTCCTCCTGTTATTAAACCGTTCATCTTTGCAATTTTCCAACTTATACAGAGATACTTATCATCTTTAGGATTACGAACAACTACACAAACCGCTTCTCTTTTAATATACGGCAAATCTTTTTTTGGAATTGAATCTGTGGCATCAATAAACTTAGGCTCTAGAACATACTTAACATTTAACTTATATTTCTTCGCAAAGTACCAATCTCTCTCATCATGAGCAGGTACGGCCATTACTGCACCAGTTCCATAGTCAGATAGGACATAATCAGCTACCCATACTGGTATCTTTTCTTTGGTTGCAGGGTTTATAGCCCAGACTCCTTTTACTTCAACTCCAGTCTTTGTATTTTTTGCATCAGTTCTTTCTATTGTAGACTTATCCTTTGCTTGTTTTACATATTTCTTTACTTCATCAGCATTATTCAATACTCCTTTATGATTATCGTCTATAGCTAGAGTCACCCAAGGATGCTCTGGAGAAAGTACTATATATGTGACTCCGTATATGGTATCAGGTCGTGTAGTGAATGCCGGAATCAATCCTGGTTTCTGACCACCCTCGAACTGAATTTCAAAACTGATTTCTGCCCCCTCACTCTTCCCAATCCAATTTCTCTGTTGAATCTTTATTTTCTCCAAGAATTCAGTCTCATCCAAATCCTTATCAAGTCTCTCTGCATATTTTGTTATAGCCAACATCCACTGTTCCTTTTCTCGCTGTTCAACTTTTGTACCACATCTATCACAGCATCCATCTACAACTTCTTCATTAGCTAGACCTATCAAGTCCTTAGGACACCAGTTTATGGTCATCTTCTTCTTGTATGCCAATCCTTTCTTTAGGAATTGTAGGAATATCCATTGTGTCCATTTATAGTATTTAGGATCTGTAGTATCTATTTCTCTGTCCCAGTCAAAAGAGAAACCGAGCATCTTCAATTGCTTTCTAAAGTTATCAGTATTCTGTTTAGTAACTATAGCTGGTTGTATACCCGTCTTGATAGCATAGTTCTCTGTAGGTAGACCAAATGCATCCCAACCTATTGGATACAGTACATTGTATCCCTCTCTTCTTCTCTTACGAGAAATGATGTCCATAGCAGTATTACTTCTAATGTGGCCTACATGCATACCAGCTCCAGATGGATATGGGAATTCTATGAGAGCATAGAACTTTTTCTTATTTAAATCCTCCTTCACCTTATTAGGCTTTTTCTTCTCCCAAACCTTCTGCCACTTCTTTTCTATTTTAATATGATCATACTGTTCCATAAAATGTATCATATAACAAAAAGCCCTCGACGTGAAGTCGAGGAGCTTTCGAGTTATAAGACCTGCTCACTTGAGCAAGTCCCGAAATAACGCTGGCTCAGTTGCCGCGATGAGCGCGACAGCTATAGCCAAGAATCCAACGAAGAGAATCGCTACCGTCCTTGAACTTCTCTTCTCCTCCGAAGAGGCTGAAAATGAACTGTTCATATTCCCTAGTATTATACCACACCATCTATAAAAAGCAAGTGTCAAGGGTATGCGGTATTATGAGATAAATACTAGACAAAATTATCTAAATCTTGTATTGTTTTGACAGTCAGTTGCACAAGGAGGTTAGTTTCATCATCGCCAACTGACTAGTTGAGTCTAACCAACTCAGCTCGCCCGCCGGACGCTCTCTCACCCCACATTTAACCAAAGGGAGCGTCCGGCTTTTCTTTTGGATTGAATTATATATTTAAAAGAGTAATATTATTGATGGAGTACTATTCTGAGTATGTACTCCCCAAAGGAGGCTCTGGGGGGTTCGCAACTCTTTTACCCCCTGCTTGTTTCGTGCCGGTCCGAGTGGACCGGCACTTTCTGTTTTAAATGCATTAATAGATATCAACACTACACCATAAGCAATACAGCACCCAAGAGAGCAATATTTTTTAGGAAAGAAATTTTTTCGCTTGATTTCTGCTGTGCATCTGAGATTTTCCAAAAAGCATGCATCTTAAATGTAACTGGAATCAAAAATACAACAAGAAGTATGAGTGATATAATTTTAAAAATATTAAACAAAACCCCTAGTCCACCTAGGATCAATAGTATTCCAGTAAAATATATTGCGAGACTAGGCATTGGTACACCCATAGCTGATGCATAACTTGTATATGAGGAATGATCCTTAAAATGTTTTATTCCATTCCATAAAAAGTAACCTCCAAAAAGGATTTGGCCTATAATATTTATTATTGTGTGTATATTTTCCATGGGAGTAAGATATCATATTTTCTTTTCCTCAACAATTAAAGACTTTTTAGTTAAATTTAAATTAAACTATTAGTAGTTCGAATTTATCAACTCAAACATCCCATAAGTGCCGTATACTAAATCTTAAACTCCATCACATCCCCGTCCTTCACCACATATTCCTTCCCCTCTGTTCGTATAAGTCCTTTCTCTCGAGCCACACCGAATGATCCAGCCCCTATTAACTTATCCCACTCTATAACCTCCGCTCTGATAAACTTCTCCTCAAAGTCTCCGTGTATAGCTGTACCTGCCTTCGGTGCTGTCCAACCACGACCTATGGTCCAAGCGCGTGTCTCTTTTTCTCCAGTTGTAAAATATGTAATGAGATTGAGTAACTCATATCCTTTCTTTATCAAATCATCAATACCATCATCCTTTGCTCCCAGTCCCTCTCTCAACTCTTTCTTCTCTTTATCATCAATATCCTTAAGCTCATGTTCTATACCAGCATCTACCACTACCCATTTACTGCCATTTTCTTTAAAGAAATTCATTAATGCATCCCATCTTGTATCTTTTACTTCATCTAGATTCTTTCCACCAGCTTTTTTGTTTAGGATATACATAAAAGGTTTAGTTGTAAGAAGATGAAGAGACTTAATGAACGGAGCCTCAAACTCTGTAGGTATTACTGATGATGCGAGTTTACCAGCCTCTAGAGCTATTTTAATCCTTTCTAAGAGACCATTCTCAAGTATTGCTTCCTTCTTTCCAGCTTTAACTTCCTTAGCTAGATTTGATAGTCTTTTTGTGACAGTCTGTAGATCAGCAAGAATTAGTTCTAGGTTAATGACTTCAATATCCTTAATTGGATTTATCTTGCCATCCACATGAATGATATTATCATCTTCAAATATACGCACCACCTCAGCAATGGCATCAGTCTCACGGATATTTGTAAGGAATTGATTTCCCAATCCTTCTCCATCTGATGCACCCTTTACAAGACCGGCAATATCAACAAATTCCACAACAGCAGGTACTGTCTTTTGAGTCTTTGAGAATTCTGATAGCTTCCACAACCTATCATCAGGAACAGCAACGACACCGACAGATGGGTCAATGGTAGCGAAAGGATAGTTTGCAACAAGTACACTCTTTTTCGTTAGAGCATTAAAAAGTGTTGATTTACCTACGTTGGGTAGGCCTACGATTCCGATTGATAGGGACATAGTTGATAGACTAACAGAAAAATGAAAATTGGGAAAGAGAACTATGGTTCAATGACTGCAAATCGTATGTGTGAATACCATCTACTATCATAGAGGTGCATATGTAGATATCTGAGCCCACTATAGCTTCTTAGCACAAGAACATTTTCTCCACCGGTAGTTGGACTGATCCAAGGTCTATGTAGAAAAGCAATAGGAAATTGAATCTGCAAATCAGGATATTGGGAAGCAAACCAAATAGCATCCTGTGCCTCTGGGAGTTTATATCCTGCATCTTTAATCTCTTTTAATATCTCTGATATTAAGTAGTCCTTGTCGAACTTAACTAACTTAAACTTTATTGATTCAGAATTATTTTCTCTTGAAAATTCAGAGGAAGAGGTGAACGTTTTAGCATATTCACCTATTTCAGACTTAGCTAGGTTAAGAAAATCTTGTAAGCTATCACTCTTACTTCTTTTGAGTGAATATTCTTTGGGATCAATGATCATCATATATTTTCTATACCTACTTCCCCATCACAGCTTTTAACTCATCCTGATGTGCTTTCATTGTAGACATCATTGCGTCCTGTTGAGACATTCCTCCTTTTATCTTCTCTTGTGCTTCCTGCGCTATTTTCATAAAGAAATCTGGATTCTTTTCAATCATAGTAAATATCTGCTCCTGCTGTTCTGCTGGAACATCTTTCATTTGCTTCTTTAACATTTGTTTTAATAGGAAATTTTGAAACATGTGACTATATTACCTCTTGTGATCCCTTTTTGTAAATAGAGAGAGGGACAGAAGACCAGGAGTTGATTATAGAAGTGATATACTTCCATGCAAAGAGAACTTCGTCTGTACTTGTAAACAGTGTTTGATCACCAGTTATAGCATCATAGAGGACTCTTTCATATGCATCTGGTAGTACAGAATGTGACGGAAAATCACTGTATTTAAATTTAAGCACCTTAGGCTCAACATCCATACTAAATCCAGGTGTCTTTACCCAGAATCCAATCTTTATTAACTCATCAGGCTGTATTCTAAAAGTTAATACATTCTGCCTATCCTCATATGTATGATCCCCCTTGTCATTCTTAAAATATATATTTATTTCAGTCTTAGTTTCAGACATTTCTTTACCACTTTCTAGAAAGAAAGGAACGTTTTTCCAACGTGCATTATTAATCTGTGCCTCTATACGGAAATATGTTTCAGTTTGAGTATATTCCTTAACCCCTGGTTCATGTCTGTACCCCTCATACTGACCGCGAACAACACGTGCAGTTACATTTTTAGGAGTTACCATTTGCAAACTATCTAATACTCTTGCTCTCTCTTTTCTAATACTATCAGCAGACATCGAGACCGGAGGTTCCATAGCTATTAATGCAAGCATTTGTAATAGGTGGTTTTGACCCACATCCTTAAGTGCTCCTATAGCATCATAGAATGAACCCCTACTCCCAACACCTATCTTTTCATTTAACTTAATATGTACCTTATCAATATGGTTCTTGTTCCATAGTGGTTCAAATAGTGAATTTGCGAAACGGAAGGTAAGGATGTTCTGTAATGCTTCTTTTGCTAAATAGTGATCAATTCTAAAAATTTGATCTTCGTTAAATAGCTCTCCCAGTTTCTTATCAAGCTTTCTTGCTGTTTCAATATCATTACCAAATGGTTTTTCAACCAATATTCGTGTCCACCCTTCACCAGGTCCACAAGGAACGGTTAGTCCAGAATGATGCAGGTGAACGAATATTGATTCATATAATGATGGAGGGGTTGAGAGATGGAAAAGTTTATTAGAACACTGACCAAATGTATCATCAATATTTTTTAATCTCTGTGCTAACTGTGCATATGACTCTGGCACGTCAAAGTTACCTTGTTCATAATACATATGATCAACAAAGTGTTTGATATCCTCCTCCCTATAAACTCCAGCTTTTACATGCATATGCGTACGGATAAAAGTACGGAATTCTTCCCTAGTAAAGGGTCTGCGAGAAAAACCCACAATTGCAAATTGCTTTGGTAATTCTTTTTTAACGTACAGACTTAAAAGAGATGGGAGGAGTTTTCTTCCTGCCAAATCTCCAGTTATACCTAGAATTATAAATATGGTTGGAGTCACAGTATAGATATATTAACACAATCTAGAAATCAGATCCCCATTTTTCCCAAGAAGGATATATCACAGTAACAATAAAGACGCATGGGAGAACAAATATACCTAAAAGAACCCACATTGAGAAACTAAAGATTAATTTGATTGCGTCTGCCATAAACTATTTCTTAAACTTATTCTCGTATGCAAACATAGCTTTCTTAATATGCTCGTATGCTTCCTTAGGTCCTAGGAAGTTGCCCACCTTAACAGTGTCCTTACCAGTTTGAGGAATTTTGTATGTCTCAAAGAAAGTTTTTATATCCTTCTTTTCATATGGATCAAGTTGATCTACATGCTCTATATGCTCAAATCTTGGATCCTTCTTATTTACACATACTATTTTATAGTCCTCCTCTCCATTATCAATCATTTCCATAACTCCGATAACACGGCCTTTAACTAGAGTTCCAGGCTCAATTGGGTATGTACTAAATACAACAGCATCCAAAGGATCATTATCCCCCTCATTCCAAGTTGAAGGAACATCACAATAGTTAACAGGATAGAATGTAGGGCCGTATAGAACACGATCCAATTCAAGGATTCCATAATCCTTATTGTATTCATACTTATTAGCCTCTCCTTTTCGTATCTCAACTATTAGGTTTAAAACTTCAGGCGCTTTATCCTGTGGAATTGTGTGAAAATGATTATTCATATTCCGATATTCTAGCGGAATATTGTCAATTTTACAAGAGATTAGTATTTTCGAATCACCCCCTTAACAACAGCGGATATTTTCATATCGTTCTCTGGATATATAGGTTTATAGTTTTTATTAGCTGGTTCAAGATACACCTTATTACCCTTTTTTCTAAAAAACTTCATAGTCCAACCTCCATCAACTTCAGCAATGACTATATCTCCATCTTTTGGATCATTTCTACGCTCTACAATAACAAGATCACCCTCCTTTATACCCTCCTCAATCATTGAGTCTCCTTTTACCTCAAGAAGGTATGATGCCATTCTATTTTTAATTAAATAGCTATCAAGATTGAGAGTATCTAGAGTCTCTTCCTCAGCTACAGTAGGGATACCAGCTTCAACTAGTCCTAGTAGTTTAACATCCTGTGAAAGACTTGTAGGGACAAGTCTTCCTGATTCATCCTTATTCATCACACCAGCTTCAATTAATTTATTTACAAGTTTATATACAGCATTTTTAGATTTAAAACCAAGAATAGCCATGATCTCGGCATAGCTTGGCATCCTCTTTTGTCTTTCGTAGAATGAAAATATTTTATCTTTGTATTCGTTCATATATTAATTATAGAACAAAGCTAGCAAATACATGAAGTGTCTTTTGGAACCAACTCTTCTTAGTATTTTCATAGAATCCATAGAACTGGGATACAAGAAACTTGTGTCTTCTAGCCTCTGCCTTGTATGGAAGACCCTTTATGATTTTTAAATCTATTTCCTTATTCAACTTTTTGATTTCCATTCTTAAGTTATTTATCAATTGTAATTTACTCATATGTTTATATTTAAATTAATTTCCTATATGAATATAGTATAAGTGAACAATCGTTCACCTGCAAGTAAATGTGTGGATAAGTAACTATTTCCCTTCTGGAAAAGCTAGATTCATTATGACATCTTTGACTTCAACTGGTCGAGGAATCTGCAAAAATTTAAATCTTTCTTCTGTACCCGCTGTTTGAATATATAAATCACCGAAATTAATTACAGTTTGAAAAGCACCCTCTGTATTTATATAAATATCTTGTATTCGAGATATATGTAGTTCTGCGACAGTTCTGTAGAAGAAAGCCTGTTGGTTACTGTCAATAATTCTACGATCAGTGATGATCCAAACATCAAGCGTATACATAGTGAATGAATAGAAAGCTACACACCATAGAAGTATCGTCCATATACTAATTATGAATAAATATATTACTAGTAAGTTATTTGCATATATAAAATCAAGAAACATTACACTTAAAACTAGTGGTATCAAATAAGCTAGTAGTAAACCTAGAATACGTATAGCTATAACAAAGGGATGACGTCTTAAAAAGAGAACAACATTCTCTCCAGGTTCTTGACCCTGAAATGAGTTTGGTGAATCAGTAAATAGTTTTATAAGTGAAATCATATTGATATAAATGAACTGCTATTAAAAAATACTGCCATCTGACCATATAAATAATTCCAATCAATATTTGAGAATAAAAAGATGCTTAAGAAGAACAGGGCAAAAGAACCAAACATAAATACTGCTGAAAGTATCTTAGGCTGTGTACCTATACCAAATCTCACAAGGTGATAGAAGACAATGAAAACGAATACCCAAAAAGAAAGAACGATTATCGCTGCTAGTGCTATTAAAACAAGATTAATATTTAGCATAAAGCTATATTTACCCAAATATTATAGCATGTAATAAATGGTATACTAGAGACAGAAGGAGGAATACATGAGTAAATTCGATGACCTTATGAGGCTGATCGGATATTACTCCGAATCGGTCGAACTACAGAAAATGCTACATGGTTTCGAGGGAGGACAGTTCCAAATCGAGACCAAACGAGGACGGATAGTCCGAGGTGAGATTGCTGAGATGAGATTCTCAAGTGATGAGCGAGGGAATCACATCAGCATCAAACTCAAATGGGTTCGCTGGACAGTCAAACCCCTTGATGACCGTGAGGTAAGATGGCTAAAACAGAGAGGGGTTGAGCCATGCGAAATCAAGGTCAATCACAAACGATTCTATTTTCAGAAGAAGTGGGGTCGAGTTAAGACATGGAGTGAGATCGGTGAACCATGCAGGTTCTTCCCTGCTGATGATCATACTAATCTCTACATTGGTCCAAATGGAGAGTACAAGCAGGTGACAATGGACTGGCGTTTCAAAATGTACTTGGTTAGGATACTACTAGCCTAGTCCGTAGTTCAACAGGAATTACGGACTTGTTCTATGTTATGTTACTAAGTATAAGTTATTTGAATACTTCACCCAACTTCGTATCTCACCCTTACAAATGAGGATCAAAAAGATAGTTCAGGAAGATTTGGTTGGTAAATAAAAAAACCACCTTCCTCAAGACAATACTCGAGTTAGGTGGCTGTACCAGTTTTGCGTTACTGGAACCGTCCCTTAGTTCAGGGGCAGGAGAGGATTCCGCGTGAAGTAATCTTCCCGGCCGTGAATCCCCGACGACATGATCCGCAAAAACTGACGATTGAAGTCGGCCTTCACTGGCATGCTTTCGTGCGGGGTTAGGATGCCGATCTCGTGAACTTCGCCCACGCCCATGAAAATGGCATGGTCATACGGATAGTCCGTAGCCACATGCCCGATGTCGCCATCGAGCGAAGTGTCTTCGTGTTCGGTAGGCCAGACAGCGCAGCTGCGGTCCAGGTTGTTCGCTAGCAGGATGCGGACATCACGATCAAGAATCACTCGGTTCGAGCTGCCCCAGGCCCACTGGTAGGCTTTGTCACGGGGGTGCAAGCCCGCTTCCGTGTGGAGAGCACGACCATGTTTGGCGCGCGCACCGCGATGAGGTGTTCCAGCGATGGCAATGGATTCGTCAATTGTCAGAAAGCCGATGTCGCCATGCTTCAGGAAGACGGATTCGATGATGCCCCTGTAGGGAGTATAGACGTCGGGAACCGACGCCGCATCGCCTTGAATGTAAGGCATCATCAGGCAACGAATTCCTGAAAACTGAGGGAATGCGATTACTCGCCCGGTATTTATTGCCGGTTTCTTCATTTTAGTCCTGTCTATTATTTTTGTTGAGATATTTGTGCAGGCACCGGAAGTCGGTGACTAAAAAAAGAATACCACATTGTGTAGTATTTGTCTATATCACTGTGGACTTTGGTTTAACTTTTCTGAACCAGTTTGTGAAGAAGTTACGATTCTTAAAAACTATTTTGAAAGAAGATAAAGTATAAAAAATTAAACCCGCACACCAAACGTGTACGGGTTGGAGATTTTGCCCTCCAGAGCTTTTTCATTCTTGCAAGCCGTGTTTGAAGCGGAGCCAGTCTTCGATTGGTTGCCAATTTGTGGCGGCATACTTACCTTCCACCGCAGGATCTTTGATTGCCACAAACGTCCGCTGGATAACATTGAAGTTACCGAGCAGATATTTCCTGCTATAGTTACCAGACGCATCAATTCCGTTTAGGATTTCGCAACCGATGCGCACAGCGCCATCAAGGAACTCTTCGTTCCTCCCGAGCAGCCACTGTACGGAGTATGCCCTCCCGTCGTGACCAACCACCTCGGGGAACTTCGACGATGTTATCTTTAAATATCCAAACTTCCTTCGATTTTCCCTTTGGATTTTGTCGGTAAGTCCTTTTCGTTCTGTCCTGAGCATTTCATGGGTACGGGCAACGCTATATCCTCGCGGATTAATTACGTTCACCACAACCGAGACACAACGACCAGCAGGGTGGGGGTATATTGAAGATTCTATTACTAGACTCTCCAAAACATATTCCTTACCATTTTCGTCCTTCGCGCGGACCTTGGCTAAGAACCCTGAAATGTCTGTGGTCGGGAATTCCCACAGGACAGTTGTTTTATTCCTTATCTTCACTTTTTTCTTTCTGCCGCTATAGAACTTAGAACTTCATACCCTAAGTGAGTGGATTAACCAATTCTTTAGAAGCGGCAATCTGGGCTCGAAATAAGCTCAAATTGCCACCTCCAAATATGTAAAGAACGTATGGTGTTTATATACCATATTTATTATAAATAGTCATCTTCTGTGGACTCGAGGAGATTCGAACTCCTGACCTTTCGCTTGCAAAGCGATTGCTCTACCAACTGAGCTACGAGCCCTTTTATAACTTATCTAATTCTACACTATATTTCTCATAGCTATCGATTGTATACCTACCAAGACAGCTACGAGCCCATATTTTTCTTCCTGATTCTACCTCATTTCCCACATATTGCAAGCTCTATAATGTGGTCAAGGAAGTGAGATACGGAAGCACCTACAGATTTAAGTGCTGTGGGCATTAAAGATTTTTCAGTTAATTTAGGTAATGTATTAGTTTCTAAAATGAACACCCCTCTCTTTGGATGAATGATAAAATCTGATCTGGAATAGTGACGAAGACCTAGTACTTTATGGGCCAAGATAGATAACTTCTCAATCTCTCTCTTCTCAGATTCAAAAAAGTTACCTGGCACAATAGCATCAAAACCTGGCCTAATCTCAACTGGCGGTGTAGCATAATATTCCTGATCACGATATCCATCTACAACCATACAGGTTGCTTCTTTACCAGAGATATATTCTTCAATGAGCACTGAATCGCTATACTCCATTGCTTTCTTAACTGCCTCATCTAAACCCTTAATATCCTTCACAATGGATATTCCTTGCGATGAACCACCATATATTGGTTTTACCACAACTGGCAAGGGAAAACTTTTAAATATCTTATGTGCTTCCTTGCTAGCATCCGCTAATGCTTCTATTAAAACCGACTGTGGTGTTTTAATATTCTCTTTTCTATATACTTGCTTAGTTAAATCCTTGTTCATACCTATAGCTGAAGCAAATGAACCAGATCCAGTATATGGAATACCATGAACTTCAAACATATGTTGTATTTTTCCATCTTCGCCAAAATGCCCGTGTAACGCATTAAAGGCTACATCAATATGAGTTAGAGCTTCATGAGGTGTGGTAGGAAGTCCATGGACAAACCAATTACCATTCTTATCAATCAAAATATCTCTAGAAATATATTTCTCACTAGAAAGATTATTTAGAACATTTGACCCAGTCTTTAGAGAAGACTCATATTCCCTACTAGGTCCACCACGAAGAACTCCTACCCTTATTTTATGCATGCATATATTATATCCTGTTTTAAAAGAAAAAGCCGGGCTAGTAGCAGCCCGGCTGGTATGCATCAATTGGATGAGGAACTAAATATCCACGAGTAGCGAAAGCTACTCATTTGACGCCAACATAATACTAGCAGTAAGTTAGTCACAATTCAATATAAATACATCAATGCTGACTCCATTAAGTTTTTTATCAATTCCTGATACATTTTGGTCAATTCTTGTTGTCTTTTCATCTATTGATTTAACATGATCACATACACCCACTATCTTTTCATTGAAACCTGCAACAAGATCAGTAACATGTCTTTCAAAGCGTACAAGCATGAGTTCAAGCTTTTTATCTAAATATTCATTTGTAATGTAGTCTTTTTGCTTCATGAATACATTTTATGTTTTGAGAGAAAATATTACAATGGAAAAAATTTCAAGAATTTTATCAAAATTTCATAGCTCTGTGGATAACCATGATCTTAAGCTTAGCTTGGTTATCTATTAACTCTCACTCCTTCTCTATCAACCACTATAGGTATATCAGTATAGTTAATATTAAATTTATCCCCTTTTTTCTCAATATCTAAAACAACAGCAAGTCCCTCCATCGTAGCTTTTGAGAAATATTGATCGAATACAAAATTACCAAGAGAGTAGTATATCTTTTTATCCTTATATATCTCAGTATTACCAACTATGTGTGGATGAGCACCAATTACAATATCTGCACCCTGATCTATAAACTGATGAGCCCAATTTACCATTTCTATTGTCGGCTCTTTTTGATATTCAATTCCCCAGTGAGGAGATATGATAATAACATCTACATCCTTACGTAAGCGTGCAATTTCTGACATAACCTTATCGAAATTAGAGTAGTAGAATTCATGGAAACCTATAAAAGCAATTCTGATATTATTCTTAGTTATTACTGTACTTATCTCATCCTTATTAAAAGGATCTCCGTAGTAGAGCATTCCGGCACTTCCAATGTATCTTCTCGTACTCTCTAGTCCATTCTTACCAAAATTATATGAGTGATTATTTGCTAAACCCATAACATCGAAACCAAGATCAGCAAGAGCTGAAGATAGTGCTGGATCAAAAGTGAATTGTAGCTCCTTACTAACCAAACTTGCCGTAATGGAGGGATTGGTTGTAAAGGTTCCTTCAAGATTGGCTACTGCTATATCTGGAGTTTCTACCATATCTCTTACTCCAGCAAAAAACTTATCAAATCCAATCTTATTAATTATATTTCTAACATTACGATCAAGCATGACGTCACCTACAACAAGTATGGATACGGAGGAGGTCTTTTCTTCATTTTCAGCATATGAAGAAAAATTTACACCATGTGGTCTGTAATATCCAGATACAATAGCTAGAAAAATAACTAGGGTTGATATAATCAGGGTTGACCAGTTAATTCTTCCTTTGTTTATTTCTCCATTCATCAATTAGTTTATGATTACCAGAAAGAAGCACTTTTGGCACCCTATACTTCTTACCCATATATTCTACTACGTCTGGGCGAGTATATACATCTGGTGAAGCAATACGGTTTTCCTCAAGAGATATATGATCTCCTAGTACACCCTTAATCTGTCTTGATATCGAATCAATTAGAATCATAGCTGGGATCTCTCCTCCAGTTAAAACGAAGGGTCCTACAGATATTTCATCAACCTTAAAAGCTTTTTTAACCCTAGCATCTATACCCTCATATCTTCCACAAACAAAAATTATATCAGTATACTTTTTAGAATATTCCCAAGCTATATTTGTATCAAATTGTTTACCAGATGGAGTAAACCAGACTATCTTAACCTTTTTTGATTTACCTTTTGCCTTAGCAATTGCTTTTATGACTGGTAGAGCTTCTATGACCATACCAGGACCACCTCCATATGGCTTATCATCAACTCTACGGTCTGCATAACTAGTACCCTTGGTGAAATCACGAGGGTTATAGAATTTAATTTTAATCAACTTATCTTCCTGTGCGCGCTTTAAAATGGATTCATTTAGATATGAATCAAGTGATTGTGGAAAAAGTGAAATGATGTGATAGTTCATATACGAAAAAGTGTGGTCATACTTTACCACACTTTGTTCGTTTTGACTAGATATTCAAATCTGCCATTGCTTCGTCTACCGTCTTCATCGTTGAACCTGGTTTTACACTTCCCTCTGGCTCATTGATCTTTAGGTTTACTCTAGAGTTATTCTTCATACCCACAACTCGTAGTAGTGTTCTTATAGCTTTTGCAGTATTACCTGATCTTCCTATAACCTTACCCATATCAGCTGCATTTACTTCAAGTGTCATTAGTACTCCCATCTCATCTACTGTTCTAGTTATCTTTACATCGTTTGGATTATCCACCAAGCCCTTCACTACATAGTCTAAAAATTGCTGATCAATATTTTGCATTTCGTTTTCTTAAAATCTTATAATCGTTTCAGTATTATTGTACCTTGATACAGAGAGTATTCAAAGGAGGTTTTACACAGTTGCTGGAGCTGGTGCTGCAGGAGCATCTTTCTTTGCCTCACCCTCTACTTCTTTCTTAATTGGACTCTTCTTAGGTAGAACATTCTTCTTTTTACCTGTTATTGCCTTCTTTGTAACTAGGAAATTGTGAACTGTATCTGATAGTCTAGCGCCATTTGCAATATGAGCCTTAATTTTCTCAACATTAAACTGCTCTAGTTTGTTTTCCTGTCTAGGATCGTATGAACCCAAAACCTCTATGTATTTACCGCTTTTTGTACTGTTTTTAGAATCAGTCAAAACAAGACGAAATACTGGTTCGTGTTTTCTTCCTACTCGCTGTAGTCGTATCATTAACATGTTGAGCAATAGTAGCAAAATGGGCTAAAAAAAGCAAATATCCTATTTAGCTTCCATACTACTAATCAAAGAAGTCATTAAATCCTTGGTTTTATTGACATTTGAATCGATAAATATAACTTTTGAATTCTCTGACAGACCGATAGACTTTATAGTATCGAGATATTGGGTCAATGTTAAGGTTGCGATGATCTGATTTGCATCCTGTTTGGTAATGTTTTTAACAATCTCTATACTCTTCTTTAGACCCTCAGCAATTGCCTCACGCTCAAGAGCGATACCTTCACCCTGCAGCCTCTTTCTCTCCTTCTCAGCTTCAGCTTCTTTAATTGCTTGAATCTTAATAGCTTCCCCCTTATTAGAAGCTGCTCTACGTAACTGTTCTGAGGCAACAACTTCACTCATAGCGTTTGTAATCGTAGCTGGGAAAGTCACATTGGTAATCTGAAAACTACTGATCTTCATACCCCATTCATTGAACTGACTCTCTAGATCACTCTTAATATGTAGAGCCAATTCCTCCTTCTTTTCTAAAAGACTTTCATGTGTCTCTCTTGCAACATAAGTACGTAGAGAGTTTTCAATACTTGCCTCTATTGATCTCTCTCTATTATCCAATTCATATACATATTTCTTTATCCCAGCTCCCCCTGTTGGATTCGCTTCTGTAACACCATGATCAACAGCATATATTAGGTTTGTACCGATGGTGGTTATAACCTTGTCCTTTGAAGGATAGTTACCCTGAAGTGCGAAGTTCTGTTGTCTTAGACTGACTCTTTCACGAATAGATTCGAAAAATGGTATCAGTATATTTAAACCTGCAACCATACTTCTGTTGTATTTACCAAAAAACTCCACAACAGCAATGGTATTTTGATCAATGATCTTGATACTTAGTAATAAAAGGATAACGACTACAAATATTACAAATAAAATTATTAATGACATGTCGACATAATACGATGATTTTTCGTATTCTGCAATATAAAAGAAGAGCCCGCCATTTGTTGTGGCGAGCCTGCATGGGTGTTTTTTGCACCCAACTATGGAGCCCCGAGAAAAAGTTCCGAACAGTTAGGGCACCTTCGTGAACTACCGTTACCCTCCTGTACGGTTTCGTAGCCACATACGGTACAAGGTACGGCACCTGTGGATGAATTCTTTTCCCCCTCCGCTGAAAATGATACAGCGGGAGAAAGAAATCTTGGATAACAATCAATCAATGCGAGCCTGAAGAACCTCCTAATCGCTAGGACGCAATTCCCAGACATTACGTATAGATTTTCAGTTGTTCTCGTTTCTCTTGGAAACAGGTCGATGAAGATAATAATCTCATGACCAAGTTTTGCATTTTGAAGATCAGAAGGGAAAAAGACGGTGACATCTTTGGTCTCGATTCCCAATCCCCGGACCATCGCAATTTGTTCTTTCAGAGCACTCGAAATTTCTGTCAGACGAGCTTGCGAGTAATTACGTGGGATTCCGTAAACTGTGACAATAGGCATAAAAACTAAGATTGGATGTGCAATTGGTTCAACCGAATACTACGTCACCATAATACAAGTGTCAAACCCACATTTGATACTAATACAAATCTAAGCTATAGTATTTAAATGAAAAAGGACGAGATCTTGCAAGGAACCATAATAACTACACGTAAGGGTATGGGTTTCCTAAAACACCCAGATAGACCAGATAATGATGTTGTAATGGAGGTTGGAAATCTAAATACAGCACTAAATGGAGATATTGTTGAAGTTAAACTAGGTAAAATAAATCAATACAAGCAACAGACAGGTGTTGTTACTAAGGTGATCAAAAGAGCACGTGATCATTTCGTTTGTCAGATAGACTCCAAGGAAGGAATATTGACCGCATACCCTGATGATAAGAAAGCATATGCATCTATACGTCTAAATCAAAGTGATATAGCAAAGGTAGCTATAGGAGACAAAGTATATGTAAGAATGAAAGAGTGGACTGATCCTAAGGTTAATCCTGAAGGTGATATTGTTCGTATCCTAGGAAGAAAAGGAAATAACAATGTAGAGATGGAGTCTATAGTACTTGAAAAAGGATTCGAAATTAACTTCCCTGCTCAAGTTGAAAAAGAGGCGGATGAGATAGAGAAGAATAAGGATAAGGATATAGCAAATGAAATACCAAAGAGGACAGATTTCCGAAAGACCCTTACCTTCACTATCGACCCTTTTGATGCAAAGGACTTTGATGATGCTATATCATATAAGGATCTAGGTGATGGAAAATATGAGATTGGGGTACATATCGCTGATGTATCACACTATGTAGAGATAGGTTCTGCTTTAGACAAGGAAGCATTGAAACGTGGATGTTCAATATATCTAGTTGATCGTACTATACCCATGTTACCTGAAGTCCTATCAAACGATGTCTGTAGTCTCAATCCGCATGAAGACAAGCTTACCTTCTCTGCTTGGTTTGTTATGAATAATAATGGTGAAGTACTAGAGAGACATTTCGGTAAAACTATCATTAACTCCGACCATAGATTCACATACGAAGATGCTCAAGATGTGCTAAATACCAAATCTGGAGAATACTTTGCAGAATTAAATAAATTAAATGAAATAGCAAAGAAATTACAGAAACAAAAGTTCGATAATGGAGCTATAGAGTTCGAACAAGAAGAAATAAAGTTTAAACTAGATGAAAATGGTAAGCCGATAGGGGTATATAAGAAGGAAAGACTAGATACACATAAGCTAGTTGAGGAATACATGCTTTTAGCCAATAGAGAGGTAGCTAAATTCATCTTTGATGCAATAAAGAGTAAGGGAAAGAGAGATACCGGCTCCCTTTACCGCATTCACGATATACCAGATCAAGAGAGAATGATGGAATTGGCAACCTTTGTAAAAGCATTGGGATATGATCTACATACAAAAGATGGAAAAGTAACTGCACAGGATATAAAGAAACTATTAAAACAAATACAGGGTACTCCACATGAGACTCTCATAAGTACAGCTATGATACGTTCTATGCAGAAAGCTGTGTATTCAACGAAAAATATTGGTCACTTTGGTCTAGCTTTCGAATTCTATACTCATTTTACTTCCCCTATTCGTCGATATCCTGATCTTCTCATACAGAGAATACTACAGAGACACCTTATGCATAGTCCTTTCGGAGACAAGGAGATCGTAGAATTCCAGCATATAGCAGAAACTTCAACAGCTCGTGAAATAGATGCAGCTGGAGCAGAGCGAGAATCAAAGAAGCTAAAACAAGTTGAGTATATGTCAGATAAGATTGGTCAGGTATTTGATGGAACGATATCTGGTGTATCTGAATACGGAATATATGTAGAGGAAAAGGAAACAAAGTCTGAAGGAATGATTAATATACGAAACATAGGTACTGATTTCTATGAATTCGATAAGAAGACATATTCAATATTGGGTCAAAAGACAAAGAAAAGATTTACCCTTGGAGATCCTATAAGATTCAAAGTACTAGCAGCAGATCTAGATAAGAAGACTTTGGATTTTGTGATGGTTAGTTAAATCCAATCTTACTCTTTGGTTTAATCGGTGTATTTAATAGTTCCTTAACTACCTGATCAATTGTAGACAACTGTTCACCTTGCTTATCTTGTCTTTTTTCTATCTCACTTACCTTTAAAGCTAAATCTTTGTTTGTCTCAAGTAATTCTCTCATTTTAATAAAAGCTCTAATTATAAAGATATTCATTTGAACAGCCCTTTCACTATTGAGTACTGAAGAAAGCATTGCAACGCCGTGCTCGGTAAAGGCATATGGTAAATACCTACGACCACCATAGTCTGAACTTGAGGTCACAAATTGTGACCTCAAGTCATCATACTCATTCTCAGTAAGTTGAAACATGAAATCATCTGGAAAACGACTAGTATTACGTTTTATCGCCTGATTGAATACCTTTGTACTTACTCCATATAATTTCGCTAAATCAGCATCAATCATTACCCTATTACTTCTAATGACAAATATTCTACTCCTTATCACTTCTTCTGCTTGTAACGCTTCATTTTGTAATTTATTTTCTTCCATTTTTTTAGAAAATTATAATAATAATATTTAATTATATAAAATCGAGATGAAATCTAAATAAAATTATTACGAAAAAATATTGAAAATCATTGAGTTTTACACAGGATATACATTGACATATAACATTAAACCCCTCGCGCCGAATTGCGCGAGGGGTCGAAACTCTGCTTACTCAACTACGAACCCAGAATTGCATTGAGAATTGAATCCATGCCCTGGATTTGGCCAATCAGGAACCCAGCTGATTCCCTGATTTGTTTGAGATTATCCAATTGAAGAGCTTCAATAAAGAGGCTCAGTTCAATCGTTATCGGCAAGGAGTGCTTTCTCCTGTATGCCTCCATATGTTGATCGAGTTTGTACAACTCGGCAACAAGTTCAAACCTCTTTCTTGGAGTCATCCAATCGGTTGGTTCTTCTTCCTCCTTATCCTTAGCGTACTGGAGAACACGATTAACCAGTTTGAGTAGCTCAGTCTTTAACGGGATATATGGGTGTTTGTGCTCTTCCCAACCACGAAACAGGTTCCTTAGAGCAACAATCCCCTCGTAAGAGTCATCGAACTTCCTCCTCTGAGGTTTGGTCAACTCAGAAGTCTGAAGTATAGTGAGCTCTCCAGCCAGAAGTAAGTCCACCGCATCATCCCCACCGAGCTTCTGGATCATGGCGTTTAACCGACCGAGGTCCTTGTACATAACTTAACTACCTTTCTTCGTCTAGTCGACGAGAAACTTCGTGCTGCCCGCACGTTGAGGGTTGCCAAGAAGACTCACATAAAATGTGTTTCATCGTAGCAGAGAATAGCCCATATAGAGCCACTTTCAGCTATGATGAAATAATATATTTTAAAGAACTAAACCCTATGAATCTTCGACTTGTGTCGAGGACTCAATTGAGTCCCGCAACTGCGTGAGTTGCGGGATGGACGACTCGTGATTACGACGTATCGTCCCTTGAGAAGACAACGGGTACTTTAAGCACCAGTGCTTGGCCCAGAATTCTGCACTGCACGTAAGGTCAAGCTGGCAAGAGTTATGGCACGGAGGCACATTACACTCGCTTATTTTTCCGTAGTCCCTCAAAGCCCTCAGTTATTGTCACTCCTTTCACCTATCACCAACATCCGACGAATATCTGTCTTCACTAGAGGCTAGATTTCAATTGCACAAGCATACGCTTACGGATATGTAGAGAGCGTACCGTTAGCAATATATCCATCCAACATAGTAAAGACTTCAAAACGCCTTCAGAAAGCGAATCAGTGTGTTGTTCGGAATGGAGCGCGTGGCTCATAACTGATAATCAGGGAGCTTGTAAACGATCCGGCATTCCGCGGGATCCAATTAATATCATATCACGTATATTGATGGCTTGTCAATAGCAATATAACCCATATTATTAGACCCTACTTCGCCACCTGCACTGCTTGTTCAAACTGTATTGAAAGTAATTTAGAAGCTCCATCACCTCCCATAGTAACTCCGTACAGAACCCCAGCACGAGACATGGTCTCACGGTTATGTGTTATCAAAATAAGTTGGGAGTATTGTGAAAGATTAGATATCATATCTCCATATTTACGAGAATTTGCTTCATCAAGAGCCGCATCAGTCTCATCAAGGATGATAAAAGGTGGAGGATTCACAGAAGAAATAGCAAAAAGAAGAGCAATAGAAGTCAGCGCTCTTTCCCCTCCGGATAGCATCATCAATCCTTTAACCTTCTTACGCGGAAGGTTCACAGAAATATCAATTCCCTCTTCGCCCTCTTCCTCCTCTACATTTTCCTCAGACTCATCATTCAAAACAGCAGAAAGATCTGTATCTGATTTCTTTTTCCTTTTCTTCTCACGTATAACACTGAGACCTGCAGTTCCTCCACCGAACATTAATGAGAAATAGTTTTGGAATTGTGCATTTATTTTTAATATTCCTTCTTTGAATTCAATATTCAATCTCACATCAAGTTCCGCTATAAGATCATGGAGGTTCTTCTTTGAATTATCAAGATCAATTAGTTCTTTAGCAAGGAAATTATCCCTATCCTCAACCTCCTTATATTCCTTCAATATATCTAGACTATTACCAGCACCAGAATCTTCGATTCTAATCTTAATCTTCTCAATACTTTTTAATCTCTCATACTGTTGTGCTCTAGGCTCATCTACTATTATCAAATTCTCATTATCCATAGCCTCGCGACCAACCATGGAGTATGCTTGTTGCATCTCTGACTTGTATGCACCCTCCTCTATTATCAACTTATCCTCTCTGGTTTTAATACCATTCAGTATTCCCCTTACTTCATTCTGCCTAGCAATGATCCTGAATACATTCTTCTCTGCATCACGATTCGAATCCTTCTCTCTTTCTATCTTTTGTCTTAATGTATTGTAATCAAGGGTAAATACTTTCTCTTTTTCGTCAAAAGACTTTAGTGAACTATCCAAATCTTCTTTCTTTTGGCGAAGACTATTCAAATCCTTTTCAATTTCTGCTATCAAACTTGAATCTGTCTTCTCTCTATGTGAAGAAATGAAACCAAAAAGAAGTCTCTTAATCTCTTCAATTGTATTTAAAAGATCAATCTTCTTTGCAATATCTTCAACATCTCTTAGATATACAGTCTTAAATTCATCACGAGCTTGCTTCTCTTTTTCCTTTGAAATGGATCTTTGTCCGGCAGAAATCTCTCCTTCTATTTGTCCCAATTCACGCATTATCAAATCCTTATCAATACGAATCTTATGAAGCCTAGATTCAAGCTCTATTAGCTCATTACTCTTAGCATCACGATTCTTTGACTCTTCTAGTGTTCTTCTCGCTTCAGCTATTTCTCTATCAAGTTCAGCCAATTCCTTTAGTAAGGGATTCTTTATACCATCAATACTAGCCTTTTCAGACTTGATATATATTTCTTCTCTCTTGAAATATTCTTTGTACAGTTTCTTTAGCTCTTCTCTGAACTCTGCAACCTTTTCTACCTTCTCTACTTGTTTCTTTAAAAACTTTAGGTGTGGAGCTATTTCTCTACGTAGAGACTCGACTGATTTCATATTTTCTTCTGTCTTCTCTAGCTTTCTCTGACTTTCAATCTTTTTGTATTGATATGTCTTTAGACCAAGAGCATCCTCTATCATCTCTCTTCTTTCCTTGATATTCGCATTCAATATACGATCAGCTTCACCTTGTGAGATTATATGGTGACCTGAAGCACCTATATGAGCATTCGAAAGAAGTTCCACAATATCCTTTAGTCTGACTGCTGAGCCGTTTATGAAATATTCATTGGAATTATCTCTATGAACTACACGCTCCATGGAGACCTCTGGGAAATCTATATTAAAATTCTTTTTACTGTTATCAAAAACTACCTTCACACTCGCCCTGTTAACCCTTGATCCCTCTCCACCTCCATTAAAAATGAGATCCTCACCTCTCTTACCTCGCATAGCCTTTATAGACTGCTCTCCTAGTACGAAGCGGAATCCTTCTGCTACGTTAGATTTTCCTGAACCATTAGGACCGACGATAGCGGATATTGGTGAATCAAAATTAAGTATTGCTTTTTTGGCAAAAGATTTGAATCCTGATATCTCCAGGGACTTTAGATACATGTGTATATTTTAGCATATACTCTTTAAAAAGAGAGATGACAAGACTAATATGCTGGTATATACTCATGCGAAAGGAGGATTTAGCATGGAAACATACGAGTTTGCCTGCGGTCTCATCCTGGGAATGGGAATTGTGCTCCTAATCATGCTCGTCAATGTAAAATTGATTGAGAGAGATGAGATAGTGATACACATCAAAAAACCGTCTAATACAGTAAAATCAAGTGAGCGCAGGAGGAAGAGAATTATCTCAGCCTCCACTGTCAGACGGTTGAGACGAGTATCAGGATGCCCGATACCATCCCCTGGGTTCTGCAGGAACAGACGAAGACGTCTGTAGCATGGGCACTGCCTACACGGCAGTGCCTTTTTAGATTGAGATATGTATCCTGATATCTCTAGGAATTTTAAATATATGATATATTTAGGCTAAAGTATTGACTTGTAGAATGGAGTTGGTAATATATATACATACGGCAACGATAAGCCTCGGGGGTTGCGACCCTCTTATGTCAAGAAAGGTAGTTAATTCAAAAATTGGATTACTGCCTTTTTTGTTTTATCGTAAAGATAATCGGAAATGACACCAATCTTTTGGGTCATTCTCTTAGAATCAAATGATTTAAATTGAAAAATGAGCATTGTGTGTAAATCGTATTCAAAGTAAAAAGCCATATGCATTAAATCATGTTTAAGTCTGCTCGTTATTGGAATACCGATAAACATATCATTTCTTATCTTTTTAAATACCAGAACTGGTCTTACAAACATATCTCCTTTACCGTCTTGCTCATAACCTACATTTATTCCAGTCGCCACCCACCATATTTCTTTTTCATGAAAATAGATCTTTCGACTAGAATCGTTAAGTTTTTGTTTTATCTTATTCCATTCATCAAAAGCTTTTTTATATTCCACCTATTAACTTTAGCAAACTTAGATGAAATCTAAACAAAGTTTTTATAAAATCCTAATGAAATTTTTATTTAGATTTTATCCTCTTGGGTAATCTAAGTAATTTAAAGTATTACAACACAGATTTTTAAAATATTACCACCCCTTCGCTTCTAGAGCCTTCTCTGCCGCCATTTGCTCTGCCTCCTGCTTAGATAGTCCTGTTCCAAGTGCTACTTGTACATCGCCTATAAATACAGCGAGAGTGAATAGTTTATTATGATCTGGTCCAGTCTCTTTTAGTGTCCTGTATGATGGAGTTTGCCCTGTCATCTCTTGTGCCTTTTCCTGGAATCTACTTTTTGCATCCATCCATGACTTGTTTTTTATAATCTCCTCAATATCTAGTATTTCTAGAAGCTCTGCAGAAATGAAATTTGCCGCGGCATCATATCCTTGATCTATATATATTGCTCCAATGATTGCCTCAATCGTATCTGCATGAATGATTGATCTTGCACGACCTGTATCCTTAGACTCTCCCTTAGAAAGAAGGAGGTATTGATCTACTCCAATATGTAATGCAACCTTGGAAAGACTGTTAGTATTAACTAGAGCTGAACGATATGAAGTTAAGTCACCCTCATCCTTATCAGGATACTTCCTAAAGAGAAAACTAGTGATTACAAGTTCCAAAACCGCATCTCCAAGAAACTCCAATCTCTCATTATGTTCAAGTCCTGCCTTTTTATTTTCATTTAAATATGAACGATGTGTACAAGCCCTCTTAAGAAGGGTTATGTCGTTAAAACTAACCTTTATTTTTTTTGAAAATTGTTCAAAATCTGGTGTTGCCATGCTATTTTGTTTGACTTAGTATTGTTACTGCTTTTGTCACTATCGGAACTATATCGTTATAGAAATTAAGTTCTAGAATATCAGCAAGCTTGAACCACTTACCATCATCAAGTCCTGGTTTCTCAGCAAGTTTAATATCTGTAAACTGTGACTCTGCTAGGAAGTAGTGAACCTGTTTACGAATCTTACCTAGTTCTGGATCAGAAGCAATGTATTCGTTATTGCCAAGATCTTCCTTTATAACCACATCAAGACCCATTTCTTCTTTAACCTTATTAACTGTCCCCTCTCTCACATCACCGGTTGGAATCTTTCCTTTCGATAGCGTCCAGTGACCGAATATATCATGCACAAATGCCATATAGATGTCTTGACCATCACGGGCATAAACAACAGCACCACCAAGATTCTGTATGGGCATCTCTTCATAAGGTATATCTTCAATCTTTTTCTTCTTTTTAGGAGCAGAGTCTTTACCTGGCTCACCTAATTCTTTATACACTGAACCTAGAACACCATTAACAAACTTACCGCTATTCTCTCCGCCATAGCTCTTTGCTAATTCAATTGCTTCATTTATAGCCACCTTAGCAGGAACCTCCTTACGATCAGCAAAAAGAAGCTCGTATAGACCGATACGTAGAATATTCCTATCAATTATTGAAATCTTATCAAGTGGCCAATCTGGTGCAGCCTTCTCAATTATCTTATCCAAATCAGCTTGTTTAGAAAGAACATTTTGAGTCAGTTCCTCAATGAAAGTAGAATCTCCCATTCCAGGTGCAAATTCATCAGCAATACGAGAAATACTTGCCTTTATGTCTTCAACATTTTGACCTCTGAAATCCCACTCAAAGAGTGTTTGGAGTGCTACGGACCTTGATAGATGTCGATTTGCCATATTTTTCTTTTGAAGAACCCCACCTCTTAACTCATTACTTTACTGCTTCTGCTTTCTTTTTATTTTTCTCTACCTTCTTTGCTACTACTGCTGTCATATCCATTATCTTCTTTCCTCTGTATGTTCCACATTTCTCACATAAAGTGTGTCTTAAATGCATAGCTCCACAATTAGCACATTTAGAAAGTCTCACATCATCTAGAGCGTGATGTGAACGACGATTGTCGCGATGCGACCTATTTGCCCTCATTCGATTTACCATAGTGGGTATACTATAGCATAGATGGGAAAAAATGCAAAAACTACTTAGCCTTCCTCTTATGAATCATTATTTGATTACCATCTGGATCCTTAATTAGGGCCATATGACACACTCCAGTATCTTGCGGTTTCATTATGAATTTAATTTTCTTTGCCTTTAACTTTTTGATTGTTTTATCAAAATCATCAACTTCCAAAGCGACAGTGGCACCTGTTGTACCTATTTTAAAGTTCGGAGCTCCTTTACCTATTGCTAGAGTATGAGGACCTATCTCATATTCAACAAAAAGCATACCATCACCCTCCCAAACACTTGAAGCCTTAAGCTCAAGAACCTTTTCATAGAAGTTACGTGCTGCTTTAACATTATTTACTGCATATGTTACAAATGCTATTTCCTTTATCATATATTTTGATTATACCATGCAATAGAAAAGGAGGTGCTTGAAGGCACCTCCTTTTCCATTGAAAACTATACTCTTGTAACTCCTACAGCTGCTGGGCCTTTTTCCCCATCTACAACTTCAAAAGAAAGAGTGTCTCCTTCTCTCAATTCCTCATATGTTACACCTCTCAACTCTTTTGAGTGAAAGAATAGGTCCTTAGTCTCACCCTCACGAGTGATGAATCCGAATCCCTTTGGTGTAAGTGTCTTGATTTTTCCTGTTGCCATTTGATTTCAAAATATTAAGCTAGCTAAAATGTATTGTGAAAGTCGACTTATTCTGCACTTCTAATACAGTTTATAGTATAGCGTATTGGGCAGACAAAGCAATGCTATATAGATTCTAGAGTGGTAGTGGACTCCAAAGATGGATCAATAGATTGATCTAGCTCAGTACTCAAATCAGGGTACTCATTTAAGATTGGCTTATCTGGCTTATTATTTTCCACAAAAACTTTAACCCTATCTGCAAATAGAAGTGCAACAACTAGAAAAAGAATTGTAAAAATAGTCTTTCCCATTAATTTGTTTAAAGAAACTATCTAGACTTTTTCTTCAAGGCAAGGCGAGCACGCTTTATAGCCAAACGCTTCTTTGTTTTCTTTGATCTAGATGTTTTATTTGGTACATTTGTTCTAATGTTTGACATATTTGTATCATAGCACATTCACTCCAGCACGCAAATGCTCCTTGTGATCAAGGTAGCATTTATCACAGCATATAACTTTCTTTGATGGCCTCACCCTATCATCAGAATAGTATGTCTCAGAAGTATTTTTGCAGAAAATACACTGACCTACCGTCACCTTTTTTTCTTCTGGTATATCTACAACATCAGTAATCATGCGGTTATCAAAAACAAAGAGTGAGCCTTTGAAATTCTGACCTGGATACTCTTTCATATATGTATGTATACCATCTTTTAATTGATATATATCAGTAAATCCTTCTTTTTTCAAAAGGCAAGTGGCTTTCTCACATCGTATACCACCAGTACACACCGTAACAATTCTTTTATTCTTTAAATTCTCTAATTCCTTCAGCTTATTAGGTAGATCTCTAAAATTTGAAAGTCCTGGGTCTATCGTTCTATCAAATCTACCACTGGCTATCTCATAATCATTCCTTAAATCAAGAACGACAAAATCTTCATTATTCTCATACCATTTTTGTAAATCTGAAACACCTAATTCCTTTGCTGTTTCCTTAGCAACATTAAACCTACCTGCACCCAATGTCACTACTTCATCTCGAACCTTAACTTTCAATTTAGGAAAGGCTGCACCAGTACCAGCACTCTCTTTAATTACAATATCAGAAAATCTAGAGTCACTTCTTAAAAACTCCTTATACTTTTCAATATCCTCTCTTTTTCCTTCAAAGGTTCCATTAATACCCTCTTCAGCCACAATCATACGTCCAAGAAGGTTTAACTCCCTGCATTTATTCTTATGCTCCACAGCAAAAGCTTCTGGATTTTCCAGATCGATAAATTTATAGAAAAGTATAACTACGTAATCCATTATTTTTGATTATATGCTCTCTCCAAAGTTGCAATATCTATCTTACCCATTTTAAGCATTTCGTCCATTACTCTCTGAGATTTAGCATCGTCATCATCATTCAATAGCTCTCCCAATCTTTCTGGAATTATCTGCCATGATAGACCATACCTGTCTTTAATCCAACCACATTGACCCTTGCTTCCACCTGAGGATAGCTTTTCCCAAAGATCATCCACCTCTGCCTGATCTTTGCAGTTAACGTATAGGGAAATAGCTTCGGTAAACTTAAACATTGGACCACCATTAAGTGCCATATACTCAACTCCGTCTAATGTGAATTTAGTAAGCATTGGTGAAGAACTTATGATCTTTGAATTCTTAAATATTGAAACGTAAAACCTTGCAGCTTCTTCTGCTTGATTATCAAACCACAGAAATGGTGTTATTTTTTGCATTTAACTATTATACCAATATCCTCAGTCATACAAAAGCAAAGCCCGCCAGTTTTGATGGAGGGCTGAGTTCGATATCGGGATAAGCGAAACTGTCTATCCCTTGGAAATCAAGACCACGGAAACTGCTGCAAGAGCGAAACCGATGATCTTTGTAGGGTTCATACTACTTGACACGATGGCTTGGCAAACTGCCCCAGTCACGACCTGCATCAGGACCTGAGCGGCTATAATATTGCCAATATCATCCTTACTCGCCTTTGAAAGTATGTGGTTGTACACCAACACACCAATCGCACCGATGAGTCCTGCACTGATTGCCACGACCCAATTGATTACACCGGTCTGTTGCCCTCTGAACCAAATCGCAAGTGGGCTTACAGCAACAAGTGTCACCGCCGTAAAAGTGAGTGAAGCGTTATACGCATTCAAACCACTTCGATTCATGAACATTGGCCACGTACCAAAGAAAATACCAGCCAGAAGAGCTAGCTTAATTGATGTGCTCATATTCAATAATTATTAATAGCACTTTAATATTGACATGTCAAGGTAACTTCATTTTTTACTTTTACATAATGGTAAAAAGCAGACCCACTGCTCGTAGTGGGTCGTATTACCATCGCCAGCTTAAGCAAGCAATGACGTTTCGAGAAGAATTCGTATTGTCACAATCATGCTCTCGAGATCCATGAATTGTTTACCAGAGGACTGAAATTCATCTGGATTTGAAACACACTCCCTTGTACAAGGAAGGTGAAGAAAAATGGCTGGTATACCTGCATAGCTCATGTCGCCACTCCTAGCCAAATGGACTTGGAGCATCATATGGTTGCAACAGAAGGCTCCTGGGTTGTCAGACTGAAACGCGAAGATGTTATGAGGTAAGCATTGCTGGATAAAAGCATCAACATTCCAACCCCTCATATCCATATTAAACCACTTGCCCATGGCGTAAGCAGAAGATATGCTCTGCGCGCCATGTCGAGGATCACAGTATTTAGAATTAATCATATTTACCGCTCGCCTCTCAACAGTTGGGCCCAAGACTGTAGAGGACATACCAAGTGAGATAATACCTGCGGCACCAAGATCTCGAGCCTTGTCCAGTAAAAACATACCACGATCATAAGTTGGAATATGAGCACCAAATACGTGGATTACGATACGGTATCCACCAATTTCCTTCCCATTAATTGCTTTTGCAAGCAACTGTGTTGAGTTCGCAACGTAACTACCAAATCCATCAAAAGCAGAAAGAACAATTGTTTTCATTTGTGTAGATTAAAGCAAAGAAGATACATATATGCAATATGACGAAACCCGCCGAAGCGGGTGTTGGATGCTGACGTATCAGCTTACCGTAGTTTCCACATCCCCTCTCGAATCAGAAAATCTTTTCCAAGTTCAGAGTATGGAACCTCGTTTTGCACGCATTCAATAGCGTGTCTGACCACTGGTACCAGGTTCACTGGTAACTCATTGATCTCAAACCATTCTATCCAACCACACTTATCAGGCTCCATATTTCTTGGTTCACCTTTCAGTGTGGCGGAGTAGAAAAAGTCGACGCGTGGTCCGGTATGGTCGTGTTTTGGTCTGGACGAAACATGCATTAATTTGAGTTCGTCCTTGTTATAGTGGACACCAATCTCTTCTTCCGTCTCACGAATGAGAGTGTCTATTGGTAACTCCCCATCTTCCATATGACCTGATGGAAGAGAGTATTGACCGTCAAAAAAACCAGTGTTCTGTCTCATCATAAGCAGGATCTTTTGTCCATCTCTGATGATGACGTATGATATTCCAACCATTTTTACGACCTCCTTCCTACTAAAAAAGGATTGTCGAATTCCATACATCCAACTGAACATGTACGCCGAACTCACAATGAGTCCGCCCGTTTGGTTGTGGATGTACGCTGTAATGATCCAGAAAGGTTGTGAGAGTAGTCCAATGACCGCACCCCAACGATTCTTTGCAAAAACTAGCGTGATGGCAGTTATTCCCATCACACCGACTGCGATCTGACAAATCAAATCGATCATGTTCTGTTCTCCTTCTATTCTTACTATTTCAAATATAGCATGTAGTGTCAAATTAATTTGACATACCTATTCAGGTATGTTATAAAGATGATGTTGACATGAGAATACAAGAAGGTAGAGAGAGGGTACAAACCACCCTCCAACCAGGCGACCTGGCCGTTATGAACACAAAAAACGGCTCGGTGACATTTTATCGTGGGTCAACCCCACTGATAAAGGATAGCAGCAACGAATGTAGTTTCGGTTTTGAGAATGGCATTCTGCCTTTTCAACGACTCTGCATAGTTGTTGCGGAATTATTTGGTCTCAGGGTTATTAAGAAGGGACAGGATAAACCTGGCACCTTCGCATATACATTCGCGAAAGGGCGAGACAAAAAGAAGTAGCGGTCACAAGGTCGCTCACAAGCCCCCGAGAGTTCGGGGGTCTTTTTATATATAAAAAGCGGCGCGTCACTCACGGTGTACGCGCCTATTTTTTATTTTGTATTTCTGTTATCTACCTCCTTTCTCTTTGGGGAATTTAAGCACCTTAGCTCCATCCCCTTTTTTTGGTGTTGTCCGCCTCTTGACCCTCAGGGTGATTTGACATCCTGTGGTATTCAGGAAGCGACGAAGGACCTCTGCAGGGGTCTCCTTCATAAGCTGATTCCCACATTTTATACCATAATTCTATCTTCTACACAATACCACTTTATTCACTCGTCTTTCCATCAAATTCATCTTGAATATCTGCCTCAGCATCAGCTTTTGTTTTATGAACCACATGATCCTTATGATGTGGTGGCATGTAGAGAGTGTATAGCTTCATTGATGTAGTTCCAGTGTTAATAATATTATGCTTAGTCCCTGAAGGAACCAAAATAACACTGCCATCAGATATTTCGTATTTTATATCTGATATTATCGCAACACCATTACCCGCTTCAACCCTCAAGAACTGATCCACCCCATCATGAACTTCTTCACCTATATCTTCTCCTGCATTTAGTGACATGAGAACCAACTGACTATTTTTGTCTGTGTATAGAACTTTTCTAAAATACTCATTTTCTTTAGATATTTTTTCAATATTATTTATATAGCCTTTCATCTCTATATTATATCACTAATCTATGTGTTAAAATACATACATGAAAATATCTTCAACATTTCAAGTGATAATTGCAATATTAATATCAGAGGCAGCTGGAATTATAGGTTCAGTATTTACATCACCAGCAATACCAAATTGGTATGCAGGAATTATCAAACCAACCTTCTCACCTCCTAACTGGGTTTTTGGTCCAGTATGGACTACCCTTTTTGCATTAATGGGTATTGCATCATATATAGTATGGAAAAAAGGAATTGAACGAAGAGATGTCAAAATTGCATTAAGCATGTTTGCACTTCAATTAATATTGAACGTAGCTTGGTCACTAATATTCTTCGGATTACAGAATCCTGCATTAGCATTTTTGGAAATAGTTGCACTTTGGTTAGCAATAGCACTAACGATTGTGTCATTCTATAGAATTAGCAAAAACGCAGCGTATCTTTTAATTCCATATATATTATGGGTGAGTTTTGCTATGTTTTTAAACTATACAATTTGGTCTTTAAATTAGAAAACAATGAAAGTTAGGACAGTTACAGTGAGTGATAGAATGCAGAATGGATATTCCTATGATCTGACGGAGCAGATGGGAGAGAATTTTGATAGCGAATTTAAACCACAACTCTCACCGAAAGAAATGCTTGAATTGGGAGTTTTTGGTGGTGTGTATATACGTGATTGTATAAACGAATTTCCTATTGATTGGTTTGCTAATGCCAAACTAGCCCCTATTAACGTAAATAAACATATTAAGGAGCTGAACTATTTCAAAGTTAATGCATCTCAACCACTATCAGTATGGAAGAAGAAGGGATGGATTTACAAGGATGATCCTAGAGGATGGTTTCAATGGTATTGCAGATACTATATGGGACGCAGAATACCCGATGAAGATATGAGGCAGATAAAAAGATGGAAAGCGATGAGAAGACATATTTCTCAAATTATGAATAACTGTAGACCAGGGGATGAGTTCTGTAGACCAAGACAAAAACAGGCTCTGCTACACTGGGCATATGATAGCAGAAAGATGTAAAGTTATTTACTTCATTCCCTCGTAAAAACTCCTATTAAGATAGCAGCGTACACCCAAATAGCTTGCATCAAAATGTGGTGTAGGTAAATTATTTGGATCAGACCATTGATACCCTTCACACTTATCTGGTTCCATATTCTTAAGTTCACCTGAATACTTTGTAGCAAGAAGAACAATTGAAATATAGTGTTTACCTTCCTCCTTAAATGTTTAAAGATTATTTGAAACAGCTATTACTTTTATTTCCTCTACGTTTAAATTAGTTTCTTCTTTTATCTCTCGTATTGCTCCTTGCTCAAAAGTCTCACCCATTTCCAAACCACCGCCAGGAATTGAATATTTTTGTGCTACACCACCCTTTCTTTTACCAACAAGAATCTTACCCTCTTCATTTACAATGATTACACCTAAGCCTATTCTTGGATGCTTAAATTCGTTCATTTTATATTCTATTTTCTTCTACTAACCACAAGAGCCAGAACAATTAGTACCAACAGGATTATTGTGATTTGATAGAATGATACATTACTATTTTTATTATCCACCTTAACTTCCGTAGATACCTGTTCATTATTAACCACCTTATCCTTATAATCCATTGTCAGACTTCCCCCATCAATGATTGCTTCAGCATTGTTAACTATTGGCAAAGGTTTAGAATCAAAAATATTTATATCTTTTACAACGAATATTCTTTGTTCAGTATATCCACCCTCAAAACAATCACCTATCGTAGAGACAACAAGCACAATCGACTTATTATTAAGCATCCTATAGCCATTAATTACATGAGACTGATCTGGCTTACAACCTTGATACTTAATTGAAGTTTTTCTTACACCATCTTGATATATATCTACATCGAAATCTGTTTTTCCAAACTTACCATTACTTGGATCATATTTTTCTTCAATTGCTGATGTTATAACCGCAGTTATTTTATTTTTATTCAAATCAATTCGATCCAGGACAGTTGGATAGCCAGAGAGGAGAACTTCTTCTTCAATCAAAAAATCGTTATCACTTAATTTTTCAGACTTATCACAAGGAAGAAGAATTTTCTTAATACCAGTTACAGTGTCTTCTGTTACAATCGTAGGTCTACAACCACGACCACTATAGCTGTTTATTTCGTAAATAATTTCTGTACTTCCATTCTTTCCCTGTATATTACTTATATACTCTGGCCCTCCTACTGTAGCTTGGGAGGTGTTAGGATTTGATAAATATATAGATACGATAACAAAAACAAACAATATTTTTTTGATATTCATAGCTAAATACTACACCATTAATTGGAAAAAGTAACTACTCTTTTTCTATAGATGTGTGCATTATTTCTACAACAAAGTTGTTAAATATATCTGGTAGATCAAAATATCTTTCTATACTAGACCATCCACCTTGCCTAAACTTAATGTTCTTAGTCTTTGCCCAATTCTCTATGAGATCTATCGCCTTCTGTGGATCATCGGAAAGAAAGGCAATATGTGTTCTTTTTTTAATTTCAATATCTTCGATAGGTTGAGAATCAACTTGTGTAATCTGAATAGCAAAACGTAATTGTTCTTGACCAACCATTATCCAATCGTTAGTAGGTGGTGTATAAACAACTTTAAAGTTTAGTAGCTCATACATTTCTACAATATCCTTGAGATATCCCTTAGTAATGTTTTGACAATAATGATGTAGTCTTGGATCAGGTTTCATTTATTTTTCTGAAAACTCAATCATCCACTCAATACCATATCGATCTCTAAACATACCAAAATATGTTCCCCAAGGACTATCACCCATAGGCATTTCTGCAGTACCTCCAGCCGAAAGACCTTTAAATAGCTTGTCCGCCTCTTCCCTGCTTTCTGTACTTATTGAAATCTTACTTCTGTTCTCATTCTCACTCACTCGTCCCATGACTTCTGGAATATCATTTGCCATTAACATATTATTTTTACCAATAGGTAAAGTAATGAGCATGATCTTCTCTGCTTCTTTGTCTGATACAGGAAATTCTGCACTCGCTATGTCTTTGAAACGAATAACTTTAGCAAACTCACCACCAAATACTGATTTATAGAAAGTAAATGCTTCTTCTGCATTCCCATTAAAGTTTATCCAAGGATTTATTGTTGTCATACTATTTTTGTGTATTTATTTTCCGTATTATTAATAGTAATTATACCCTATTCCCAGTCTACATAGTAGATACATATCATATACGACGTATGTAATTTATGTTTTTGACTCAAAATAGCATCTACTAATTGAGGAAACCTATCGGTACCCATGTAGTCTGGGATGAAATGTCCATATCCTAGAATTTTGATTAATTTAATTTTAGGAATCTTAGCCATCAATATCTCGACTGCAGAGGTAAAAAGTGGTAAAGTGTTGTGTAACATGACTCTTGTTGCAACTAAAAAAGAGATAAAGCACGTTTTTATAGATTCAAATATCTTCCTAGATTTCTATCGATTAGGTAAAGAAGACCTAGAGAAGCTCAATAAACTTGTGGAGCTAATTAAGAGCGGAGATATTAAGATTTACCTTACAAAGCAGGTTTATGATGAGTTTTATAGAAATAGAGAAGATACCTTCAAAAAGACTTATAAGGGATTTTTGGATTCGAAGATAGACATTCAGATGAATTCCATTTTCAAGAATTACCCTGAATACAGAAAAATTGCCTTATTAAAAAGAATTCTTGAAAAATTAAAATCGGATCTCGGACAAAAAGTTGAGTCTGATATGAGTTCAAAAAGTCTTGTTGCAGATGAAATAGTTAGAAAGATATTTGATGCTTCTCATGTCATTGATTCTGATGAGTTTCTTGATAAGGCTGTGATTAGACATCGATTAGGAAATCCTCCTGGAAAGAAAAACAATAGCTATGGAGATGAAATTAATTGGGAAACTCTTTTATCTTCAGTGCCGGATAATGAAAAATTAATCATCGTCAGCAATGATGGTGATTACGAAAGTCCGATGTCAGAAAGAAAGTTGAATAGCTATCTTGAAGCTGAATGGAAAAAGAATAAGAAATCAAAAGTCTATCTCTATAAATCACTTGGAGTATTTTTTACTGAGCATGATATTGCTATCGACTTTGAAATTGAACAAGAAAAGAACTCGCTTATAGAAAGTTTAATAAATAGTCCTAGCTTTATGACCACCCATGAAGTAATTCGGAGACTCTCAAAATATTCTTCTTTTTCAGATGAACAAGTTAAGGGCCTCTCTACAGCACTTTTGGGAAATTCACAAGTGAGATCAATTATTGAGGATGATGATGTTAAGACATTTTACAAAAATAACTTGTGCAATAGATCCGATATTTTTGATGATGAAACGTGGAGTGAAATAGAATCTCTAATTGTTGTAGATTCTGTAGAGGTAAATCAAGAAGTTGATGATATAATTAAGAGTTTAAATAGCAAAGTGGAAGATATAGATCCCGAAGATATCCTGTTTTAATTGGTCCTTTCTCCCCCTAATTTTCCCTAAAAACTGTTATTCTGCACCTAATTACACTAATTTGCCCTGTGTATACTGTTTGCGGCTAAGTCAGGGCTTTTCAGGTTTGGCAGAGTAATTCCGCCTGTTAGATAAATATTCGGACTAGACTTTAAGTGTCCAGAAGTTATACATCAAATTTTACTAGTTTCTAGTATTCAATGTGAATATGCATATTTTATAAACATAAATATTGTCTACAGTAAAGTCGACAAGTATATCTGTGCAGCTGTTAGTGAGATCGTTGCTATTAATGTCGCAATTGATACATAAAAAGTAGCCGCAGCACATCTATCCGCAAATTTTGACTTTTTAAATTCGGAACCAGACCTATTATTCATACTGCTCCGGCGGCAGGGATCGAACCTGCGACCAATCGCTTAACAGGCGACTGCTCTACCGCTGAGCTACACCGGAATATATTTCTTTTTAACGAACATTGGATATACTATCAGATATGTACATAAAAGTGAAGATTAGTCCCAAGGCTAAAATGGAGGTGGTAGAGAAGGTATCAGATGACCATTACAATATCTCTGTGAGAGAAAAGGCGGAGAATAATATGGCGAACTCTAGGCTATTGGAGATAATGAGAGGAATATATCCGAATACAAATATTAAAATAGTATCCGGTCATCACTCACCGGGTAAAATACTGAGTATAGATTAACCCCAATGTGTCTTTATATACTCTGATGTCTCACTCATAGAAAAAGGTTGAGTACTATTCCCTACTCTTACATAAAAATCCTCCTTCTTATCAAGATTCACCAAATATGCAGGTTTATGTCCTTCACGTACAGTAATCATACAGATATCCTTACCATCTACACTCTCAAACCTAACACTCACATACTTAGAAAAAGAAAGTCCAATCATAGTCTTAACAAGCATATTGAGATGATTCTCAAACCCATCACGATTCTTCTTTGGAAGAGTCTTGTAGTCATTATCAAGTCCAGTCACCACTCCATCATCATTAACACCCACAATCAAGGTACCACCATCTGCATTCAGAAAACCTACAATACCCTTCATAACTGCCTTTTCCATCTCCTTACTTATCTCCCCTTTGCGAGCGTCATATCGTAATGTTTCCTTAAACTCCAAGAAAAAACCTTCTCCCTTGCTAATTAAAACCTTAGGATCTGCTGTTAGAACTCTTCCAGATGCACTATGAGCCATCTGTTTTATAATATGCACATATTCATCAAACCCCGCCACATTCTTTATCTTCGTAAATCTACCATTGTTATGCTCAAGTATGATTGTTCCATGATTCATCATTCTACCAAGTGGAGACTGATATATTTCAACTGAAGCAACTTCATACATACTCACAGACTTTCTTCTCCTAAACATTAATCCTGTTTTCTTAATTATCTCCTTCTCTAGAATCTCATAGTGTGAAAAGTACCAGTTTAGGAAGAGAATTGAAATATATGTTAATTGAAATATGGAAAAACCAACATTTGCAAAAATATCATAACGAATATAGTTGGATATACTAAATGATCTATACAGTAGCTCATAGTTAGCTATAAATGAAGCGAAGAAAAAAACTATGGTAGCTAGAATTTCCATAACTAAAACGTCACGGAGAAATACTATCGGACCCTCTTTTACAACTATTTTCCTCATAGTGTATATATTAACACAGACTAAATCATATACCCATTTACCCTCCTTCTTTTTATAGAATACGCCAATGATGGTATCCCGATATCTGCACCAATACGATATGCCAGTGATCTCATATATGTACCGCTTGAACATGCCACCCTGAGTTTAATTGCTACAAATCTGGTTTTAGCATACTTCTCCCCAAATTCTTTCCATGCACTAGATATCTTCTCTTGTCTAAAGTCTCCATTAACTTTTTTAATATTTTCAATAATATTTGAAGATATTTTTTCTGCTGTCATGATACTTGATCCAATCTGCTCAATATCATATATCTCCACCTCCTTTGTCGGCATTTCATCTGGTACTTCTTTCATGGCTATTACTTTCGAAGAGTATCTAGGATATTCTTGTACAAACTTTCCTTTATACTTAGAAAAATCGATTGCTTTAAAATCTTCCTTTTTAGTATCAATAATTAAACCTAATTGATCATAACTATCGGTTGAGACTCCAAAAAGCACTTCAAGTTCATACCCTTTGTCCATCTTCAGGTATTTATCCTTGTCCTTACAATCTTCACCAACAAGTATTATGAGAAGTCCTTCTGCCATGGGATCGAGTCTCCCTGCATAGGTCATAGGTATATCAGATGACTTACCATATTCAATTCGTACCCTCTCAAGGCATTCAAGTGGTGTCTCTCCTAGTTTTTTGTAAGTTAAATACATATTTGTTACAATGTACCCTATGAGCAAAAACTTATCAACCGATCCATACAAGGGTGTCCGTGACTTCTATCCAGAAGATATGGCAGTACAGAATCAGATATTTGGCATCTGGCGTTCTGTGGCTGAGAAATATGGTTACCAAGAATATAGCGCATCTGTACTTGAACCTGCTGACCTATACAGAGCAAAAACTGGTGAAGAGATACTAGAGAGACAATCGTATCTTTTCAAAGATCGTGGAGATAGGGAGGTGATGCTACGTCCTGAAATGACTCCAACTGTTGCACGTATGGTAGCAGGTCGTAAGCGTGAACTAGCATACCCTCTTCGTTGGTTCTCAATGCCTAACTTTTTTAGATATGAGCAGCCTCAAAAAGGACGTTTGCGTGAATTCTGGCAATTAAATGTAGATATCTTTGGTGTAGATTCAATACAAGCTGAAGTTGAATGCATATCGATGGCATATGAAATTACCAAAGGATATGGACTTAAGGATACAGATTTTGAAATACGTATTGGAAACAGAAAGATACTAAACTATATTACCTCAGATATTTTTGGACTAGACTTTGAAGGTTCACAGAAACTCCTCAAGTTAATTGATCAAAAAAGGAAGATTCCTGCTGATGTCTTTCTAGCTACTGCTGAAACAATACTTTCTGATACTCCTAATGGGGAGAAGGTATCAAAGTTCACAGCTCTAATGAATTCACAGAATTTTGAAGAATTTACCACTCATTTGAATCAGTCTAAAGAAGAACATGTAGGACTTAAGGAAGTACATGAAGTACTAGCCGGTCTAGAGAAGCTAGGAATCACAAATGCTGTATTTGATCAGACAATAACTCGAGGAATGGACTATTACACTGGGATAATATTTGAAGTATTCGACAAGAATCCAGAAAATCGAAGATCTGTATTTGGTGGTGGACGTTATGATGATCTTCTTTCCCTTTTTGGTAGTGAGAAAGTTACTGCTTTTGGTTTTGGAGCTGGAGATGTGGTAGCTCGTGATCTAATGGAGACATATGGTGGTATTAGAAAGACTGGTGATATATACCCTGCGGATGTATATATTTGTTTAATGGACAGAAATGTAGCAGATTATGGTCAGGAAGTGGCACAGACTCTAAGGGGAAGAGGTATTCGTACATCAATTGACTACTCTTTCAGAAAGATTGGGGACCAGATAAAGAATGCTGATAAGGTAAATATACCGTACGTAATATGTATAGGTGAAGAAGAAGTAAAGACTGGTAATTTAAGGTTGAAGAATTTAAAGACAGGCATAGAAAAGGTATATACCGTTGATAACTTATCAATATAATGAGAAAGATTACATTTGATGTAGAAACAAGAAATCTTTTTGCTGATGTAAATTCAAATGAATCCACGGCATTAGATATATCTGTAGTCTGTATACATGACTCAAAAACAGATCAGTATTCAAGTTTCCTACAGGAGGATTTTCCAAAGCTCTGGCCAATACTAGAACAAGCAGATATGCTAATCACCTTTAATGGTGATCATTTTGATATTCCTCTCCTAAACAAATACTATTCTGGAGACCTAACTAAAATGAAAAGTCTTGACCTACTTGTTGAAGTTAGAAATTCATTAGGTAGAAGGATTAAACTAGATACGATTGCCGAAGCTACTTTAGGAACACGTAAAAGTGGTCACGGTCTAGAAGCTGTAGAGTGGTGGAAGAGAGGTGAGGTAGAGAAGATAATCAAATATTGTATAGAGGATGTTAAGATTACAAAACAACTATATGACTATGCTTTAAAAAATGGAATACTTAAGTACAAAGATTTAGGAATCGGTGGTGCCATAAAAGATATTAAACTTAAGACTGATCACTGGGAATCAAAAGCTGACAGCGCTATGACTTTTACGCTTCCCTTTTAATGATATAATTTACTTATGAATGAAAACAAACCACAAGCTACATTAAATATACCTACAGCTATAGTAATTGCAGGTGCAATAATCGCTATGGCTGTCATTTGGAATAAATCCCCTGCTCCAATTTCAAAGACAAATACCGCAGCAGTTAATGATTCCTTTGAACAGAATGTAAAAAAGATAACTGCGCAGGATCATATTCTAGGTAATCCAAGTGCAAAGATTAAAATTATCGAATATTCTGATACATCTTGTCCTTTCTGTAAGGTTTTTCATAATACAATGAGACAAGTCATGAATAGCTATGGAGTTGCTGGTAATATAGCTTGGGTATACCGACACTATCCACTTGATAAACCTAGGGCTGATGGAGCAATACTACATCCAAATGCTGGACGTGAGGCACAAGCATTAGAATGTGCATATGATCAGAGTGGAAATGATGGGTTCTGGAAGTATACGAATAGGCTATATGAAATAACTCCATCAGTAACCTCTAATTCACCTTCTGGTCTTGATCAAAAACAATTACCTGTAATAGCACATGATGTAGGTTTAGATGTAGAGAAATTTAATAACTGTCTAGCTACTGGAAAATATAAAGAGAAGGTAGACGCTCAGTTTACAGATGGTGTAAATATTGGTATACAAGGAACCCCATCAAGTATCATAGTGCTTGATAAAGCATTTTCAGTTGCTACAAAAGAGAAGCTGATGGCTATATACGAACCATATAAAGATCCTAATACTGGTGAATATCCTATACGTTTAAGTAATGATATGAAAATGGTAATGCTCGGAGGTGCTATGCCGATAGAGGTTATGAAGGCAACGATTGATCTGTTGTTTACGTATTAAGTATTGAAAAAGACGCCGTACCAAATGGTCGTGCGTCCTTTGCAGTTTAAGGATAACTGCTACCGAACTCTGACTCAGGCGGTCACAAGCATCTTTGCCCGGACCTTCCCGACCTTTTCGGCCAGGATTTTCTGGAGGTTTGGAGAAAGGTTTGAGAACCTTTCGTCGGTCAGGTACTGACCAACGAATTCAAACCAAAGGAGGTTGTTATCCTCCGCCAGTTCCAAATAGGGTGCCTGGATTTCCTGCCGAGCCTCCTTCTCCTCATCGGAATCAAAGTCGCCGACGGCCGAGCGCACTCGGTTGAGGTTGAGAATGCGGGCCATCCCGACAAGTGAAGCGAGAGCGCCGCTGTCAATGAGAGGTGCGGGGATCCGCACCACCACCTCTTCCTCATGATACTTGATCACGATCACGTCATACCGGCTGGCCCCAGGAGCCTCGGTGTCATCAGCCCAACACTGGACTTCGACGCTGTCGAGGCAACCTGACAAGACGAGTTTTCCGATAATCTCATTAGCGATCGCGTTAACGAGGCGGAAATCCGCCTTACCCCCGCTGACTGAGATCGAGGTGAGAGCGCGAGCATAGAAACTAAAAGGATTTTTCATAGAGCCAATTTCCGACATCGGGTTTGTTTGAGTCCCGATTTCTAATATAAGAATATCATATAAAGCTATGTATGTCAATAGCTAATGGTAATATACTTAAATAGCTCTTATTATTGGCCATTCTACCCCACCCTCCTCAACCCACACCACTGACACTTATTATCATCACAATATCCTTTAGTAATATCACTACTCCAGACACTATCGATTAGTTTCCCTATCTCTTCATTAACTTTTTTAATATCCTCACCTGTCACTGGTAACGTAACTATTGGACATCTACCTTTATCATCTGGACTGACGAAGACTAGAGAAGTGATTATTCTTTTATTCTTAAATCTAGGTTCGGAAGAAAGAAGAAGATCATAGAAAACTAACTGTCTAAAGTATCCTCCATCACTATCCTTCGTCTCACCTTTTATAGCGGCTTCTGACATAGCCTTACGAGTTTTATAATCAAAAACATATACTTCATCACCATTGTCTATGATTGCATCAAGCTTTCCATGTATTGGAATTTTAACTATTTGATCTTTGTATTTGTATGAAAAAGTAGATTCCACCCAATGTTCAGTATACACAGTCCCCTTCATAGAGAAATGTGATAGCAATGAACTAGCTACGTCTGCTGCAGATTCACTTAACTCTTCTTTGACCCTATCTTTATCCTTTGATTCTAGATATGAATCTTTTAGATATTCACTTACCCTCTGCTTTATCGTCTCTTCAACACTCTCCTTACTCTTCTCTTCAATCATCCAGACTTTCGATAGAGCATCGTGCATAGCATTTCCTTTTTCTGAAGAAGTAGTGAGTGGTTGTGGAAGCTTCAATATACTTTGATATATAAATGTACTTGGACATTCAAGAAAATGATTCAAAGCAGTTACTGAAAGGCCTTTCTCCAACAAAACAGTCTTAGTAGTCTCTATTATCCTATTCTCTATATTACTATTCTTTAAAGTTTTCTCCAGAAGTCTCTCACCATTTGATCTCTCTAGGTTTACATGTTCTATATGTTCATTTGGTAATTCATTTATAAAACGTAGGGGAGTCAGTATCTTACCATCTACACCTTCACCAGCTTGGAGTATGGTAACTCTATTCTTTGCACGTGTAATAGCTACATAGAATAGTCTACGAATATCTTTTATATCATTGAAACTTGTATTTTTCTTTGGTAATACGAATGATGAACCTCTATTCTTCCCTATCCAAGTTTCTTCATTTGCATAAGGGATGAATACATAGTCGAACTCCAATCCTTTACTACCATGTGCCGTCATAGCGTAGGTTGGTATATCTGGGGCTCCAACTGTAACCTTTACCATTCTCTCCTCTGCAGAAGTTCTATACGCCAAAAGACTTTTAATTAATTCTTGTGGAGAGTGAATGTTACTATCATTAACAAGTGATTCTGCAAGAGAAACAATACCCTTCCACACATGTATATATGAAGGATCCTTGGTAACTATGTTTACAAAACCTGAATGGGTAGCGGTATTTATGAGAAAGTTTATTGAACTATCACCCAACATTTCACTTCGTATCAGGGCAATACTAGGTAATATTTCTTCAATATTTTCTATCTTATTACTCTTTACATCTTTTATTAGATTTATCGCTTTATCGAAAGGTATACTCCACATACCAGCGATGATGGTTTTGGAAAGCATATCTATACGAGTCGGATCTGCAATGTATTCCAATAGGTCGAAGTAGAGTATACCTATCGGGTGATGAAATATATCGACACTTCGCTCTGATGATATAGGTATTTCAGCTTGTTCAAAGAGACGAATGATCTTATCAAGTTCTCTATTCCTCCTAGTGATAACCGCTATAGTTGATTCTTTATCATTCTTCCTTATCTCCTTTATTTCATTTATCAAATATTCTTCAGTCGATATTACATCATCTCCATTTACGATGGTTACGCTATTCTTCTCATCTTTTTTAACACTACCTTTCAAAGCTATTCGCAAATCTACATTCTCATTCTCCGCATAGTTATTCTCAATCATTCCAAAACTAGCATCTAGAATCTTCTGAGTTGAGCGATAGTTAGTGTCTAGTTTAATAAGTTTCATTGCAGGCCACTTTTTCTGAAGTAGTAGAAAGTTCTCAACTGATGCACCTTGGAAACGGTATATAGCTTGTTTTTCATCTCCCACAATAAATATATTTGGTGTATCAAAGAATTCAGCGATCATAGCTACAATGAAGTTCTGCGAATCATTTGTATCTTGGTGTTCATCTACATGGATATATAGATACTGTTCTTGGATGAGACGTAGGAGGAGTTCATTGTTTCTAAATGCTAAAAGAATATTGATTATCAAATCATTAAAATCCATTCTTTTCTCTTTCTCCTTCCTTATCTCATATTCCCCATATACTTTCGAAAAGAGTATAGTCTTATTACACTTTTCTATAGCATCCAATGCATCTGCCTTAAGCTTTCCCTTTGACGCACCTCTTGTTGATATAGAGCCCTCATCACTCTCAATCCTCTTCATTTCCTTCTCAGCAAATGCCCTTACCATTTCTGGAGTTAATGCATCTCTTTTTGCTTCATCTATAGCAGAGATGATAGAGCGTATATACGCATCTGGTTTACCTAAGGGTCTGAGATAAGAAAATTCTTTCTCATCAAGAATATTTTTTATAATTAACTCCTGTTCAATATCAGTCATCTGCTTCATCTCTTGTAGATAAATGAAATGATCTGGATGTTCATTGATTATGGATGCAGCAAAACTATGGAAAGTATGGATCTTCACTTCATATGCTCTTTCTCCAATTATATTCACCAACTTCTCCCTCATGGCCTTAACTCCGGCATCTGTATATGTAATAGCTAAAATACCATTTGGTGGTGTATCTGTTCTTTGTAGTATATTAGCTATACGCAAGGTAAGGATAGTAGTCTTACCTGTTCCAGGACCTGCTATGACCATTACAGGGCCATCTATGGCGTCTACAGCTTCCTTTTGGGCTTTGTTTAGGGATTTGTATTTGAGTTCAAAGATATTTTCTAACATAGCTACATTATACACTTTATGGAAAAAATATTGATACAAGTTAAAACCGCCGCAAGAAGGAACCTTGCGACGGTTGATATACTGAACGGCTGGTAGCACGATCAGAGTGCTGGCGGGGGCGGGGGTGGTTGACGCACGAAGGCGTAATTGTGACTGACGACTGCTCCAGTGACTGGATCGAAGACGAAAATGTACATCCAAACCTCGAGTGGGCACACCGTCATACATTGGTTGAAGTCGGTTATCATTGAGCCACTTGTCTGTTGTGTGACCCACTTGTCCAACCATGTACCCCAGTTACCTGAGGAATCTTTGTACATGCAGTACATATGGGCATTATATTTACCACTTCCGTATCCCCAAGAGTCAAACCAAACGTGGAGACTCCAGATGCCATACGGAACTGAGACCACCGTTGCCTTCGCCATCTTATTCGTCGAACTATTCGACGAATCGAACACACTAATGCGAGTGCCTCGCTCTGTCAAACACTCGGCCTTGGCGGTGTTGCCGAAGCCGAGGAGGCCGACAGCGAGGAGCGTGAGGACGAGGTTGCGGATGGCGGAACCGATTTTCGTGATTTTCACGGTTTATATGGGGTTTGTTTTGTTTCAGATAGCGTTTTACTATCCGCAAGAAAGCTAACACACTTTATATTTTGTGTCAATATATACCTTATATTATGCTCCATCAAAAGCTTTTAACTCTTCCTAATGTATTTCGATATCACCTCAAACAGACCTAGCAATAGTCCGAGACAATACACATAGAATATGGAAACTAGCCACCCCAAAGTCTCAAGTCCTAGGTAGTGTAGATCAAAAATATTCATTGAGATGATAAATATTATTAGAGTAGTTATAGATACACAATTAACAATCAGAGATATTCTGTAAAGCTTACTTGGTTTCATCCTCCTAAACATATAGTGGACAAATATAGATAAAGCAAAAACTATCAAGAGGGTTAGGGAAAACATATTAGTCGGCAATGAAGCTAGTATGTCGATGGCTATGATACTAAAAAATATGGAATCTAGTACGAGAAATATATTATTTAATATCTTCATATTGTCTTTTACCTTGGGTAGAAAGTACCAGAACTTCATACTAGTAATTCTTCAGCTGATTAATCTTCTCATGCTGACGAATCTTCTCATGTGCCTTAGCCTCTATCTGTCGTATACGCTCTCGAGTGACGCCAAATTCCTTCCCCACTTCCTCTAGCGTATGAGTCACCCCATCATTCAGACCATGTCTCATTTCCAAGATCTTTTTCTCTTTCTCTGAAAGATCATTAAGTATTGTATTTACCTGATCACGTAGAATTCGTCGAGAAGATTCTTGGTCTGGAGATAGTATCTTGTCATCGAATAGGAAATCACCTAGAGTAGACTTTCCATCATCGCTATCATCTCCAACTGGACTCTCAAGTGACACCACATCCTGATCAATCTTTTCGATATTATAAATCTTCTCGACATCAAGTCCCATTTCTGTAGCTATTTCTTCTGCCAATGGATCACGACCTAGATCTTGTGTAAGACGACGAACAACCTGCTTGTATTTAGCAATTGTCTCCACCATATGTACTGGAACACGGATAGTTCTAGACTGATCAGCTAGAGCACGAGTGATAGCCTGGCGTATCCACCATGTAGCGTATGTTGAAAACTTATATCCCTTTGTCCAATCAAACTTATCTACAGCCTTAAACAAACCAAGATTACCCTCCTGAATGAGATCAAGTAGGGTTAGGTCTGGACTTCTACCTACATATTTCTTAGCGATAGATACCACGAGACGTAGGTTTGCACGAGCAAGTAAGTTCTTTGCTTCTTTGTCTCCCTGTTCTATACGTCTAGCTAATTCTTTTTCATTTACAGCAGAAATTAGAGAGTATTGACCAATCTCCTTTAGATACATCTGTATAGAGTCATATGATGCATCTGCACTACGAGTACCATATGAATATTTCTTTGGTGCCACAACCTCTGGTTCCATTTCAAGAAGACCTCCACCCTCTAGAACATCGATACCTGATGATCCAAACTTAGCGTATAGGTCATCTAGAAAAGTAATATCCTGTTCTATATTTGGAAACTCCTTTAGAATCTCATCGTATGTAACGAATCCTCTTTCCTTTCCTTTTGAAATGAGTTTGTTAGCCTTTGTCTCAAACTCCTTATTCTTACCTTCCTTCTTTCCTGCTTTTACAGCTGGCTTTTTAACAGCTTTCTTTACGACCTTCTTAGCTTTCTTAATTACTTTTTTAACCTTTTTTACCTTCTTGATTTTATTATTTTTCTTCATATTTTAAATTGATTTTTTTAATAAGTTTTCAATCTCTTGTCTCCTTTTTATCAATTTACCGAGTTTCTCTGGGTCTGAAGGCTTACCAGATTTCATTATTTCCGAAAATTCTTCTCTGATCAAATCATCTTCGAAATTAATCATTAATTCTTCTAATGCTTTACTCAAATCCTTCCCTTTAGCTCCACCAAATGTGATTTCGGCTTCTAGTAGTAGCTCGTCTTTAAACGGCTCAATGTTTTTTATTAAATTGTCATACTTATTCCCAGATATCTGTTTGATGGTAGCTATTTTGCTATCAACATCTAAGTTTGATTCTGGATTCTTTTGAAGGTAATAAAACAAGCTAAACAATTTCCTAGTTATAGCGTCGATACGTGTAGATGAGGATTTAACCTCTTCTTCTTTACGTACTTGTGCCACTTCACCTTTCATTAAGGATTCTACTTTTTGTAGATCCTCTCTAATTGATTCTTCAGAAATACCTGTTTTCTCTTTTATTAACTTTATATAGTGTGCTTTCTCCATCGCCCCTGTAAGAGGAGCTATAAATGGAAATACATTGTCCCGTAATGCTTGTGGAAGCTTACGTGGATCAAGTTTTTTCAAAAGCACAGTATCAAGCTGAAATTCTACCACAGGTTTAGAATTACGCAAGACATTCTTCCATTCTTCGGGATTTGATAGAACTAGGTCTGCTGGATCCTTTCCGTCAGGAAGATCAGCTATTTTTACATCCATTCCTAGACTCAAAGCGATACGTGCGGATCGCATAGCTGCTTTCCTACCCGCTTCATCGGAATCAAAAGCTAGAATGACATTATTTGAAAGTCTTTTTACAATACCTAGATTATTTACAATATTATCTTTAGAAATGAGTGTATCAGCAAGTGCTGTACCTGATACAGCTACAGTGTTTCTAATACCAGCCTGATGTGAGAGTACTAGGTCCATTTGACCTTCCACCATTATGGAATAGTTTTTAATGCGAATATCCTGCTTTGCCTTATCGATACCATAAAGCACAGTAGACTTGTTATATAGGATTGTATCTGGACTATTTAAATACTTTGCTGACTTACCATCATCCTTCAATATACGTCCAGAGAAAGCGATGACTCTTCCAGATGAATCAGATATTGGAAACATCACCCTACCTCTGAATCTGTCATAATATTCCTTTCCTGATTCCTCAGGTTTTTTTATTAACCCAGCTTTTTCCATATCTGCATCAGTGTATTTCTTACCCTTAAGATATGTATATAGCAGTCTCCAATCTACAGGAACGTATCCAATTCTAAACTTCTTTGCTGTCTCTTCAGTGATACCTCTACTTTTAACATAGTCAATTGCTTCCTGAGAACCTCTCAAACCTTTTTCAAAAAATACTGTAGCTTCCTCCATTACAGCAAGCAATCTTTCCTTCTCTGTTTTATTACTCTCACTTGCTCTATCGAATTCTAAAGTTATCCCAGCTCTTTCGGCCAACATTTTCAGCGAACCCATGAAGTCTAAGCCTTCAAACTGCTGTACAAAACTGAATATATCCCCCTTGGCACCACAGCCGAAGCAATAGTATCCACCACGATCAGGTGAGACAAAGAATGATGGAGTCTTTTCATTATGAAAAGGGCATTTACCCTTGAGATTCTTCCCTGCTTTATCAAGCTTAATATATGAGCTAATTACCTCATCAATACTCAATCTTTCTTTGATTTTTTCGACGTTAGTAGACATGTTTTAAGTATATACAGTATATATGATTTAAATAGGATGTCACGAAACATCATCTCCCCCAATACCCAAATATATAACCAGTAGTATAGTCAGAATTCTGCATCAAATCATTGGTATTTAATATATTTACATCACTACTCTTATCTGCATGCAGTCTCTTCATTGTATTTACAAAGACGTATATTGATTTATTTGAATCTGCTTCAACAAGAGAGATCGAATCAAGGTCAAGATTCTTAATGACATCACCAGAAATGGTATCGATTGGAAGTGCTTGATTTGTAGACATATAATGAGAGAAGTCTACACTAGCGATTAATATAGTTTTTTCATCAATTACTTCTGATAGATACTGTGACAGAGCTTCAGCCTGTCTTTTAGTAGTATCAGATCTCAATATTATTGGTGTAATTCTTGCCTTTGGGAATATCTTACTTATCACCAATATCTGTGATCCAATAGAGTGTTCAGGATCAAAGATATCTTCTTCAATATTTGCAATACCACTTTCCTTTAGTTTCTCTGCCAAACCTTTTATCGGTAAAAGAGTAGAGTACGTTGTTTGAAATGCACCTGATGAGACTGTTATCGGGGCCATACCAGCATTAATATGATCTGGCCCTATAATTATTATATTCTCAACAGTCTGAGTTTTACCGATACGAGAATATAGTTCAACTAATTGAGGTATAGCGGTAGGAATATGATGTGAAGCAATAGCTCCAGATATATGATCCAAACTCACAGGCATATACTCTCTCACCGATCTCTCAATCTCTGGAGCATATATATTCCACATAGATTGATGGACTATATAGCTTTCATCTCTGGAACTAGAGTTAATTGCTATAGCGATAATAGCGAGTACCAAACTACTACTTAATATCAATTTTAGCTTCATTTGTTACTGTTATACTATCTAGATTATTTACTGATTGCATAATTGCAGGATCAGCCTTATATACTCCTTTGGTTACTACTCTTGCCCAATAGTATATTGGGAAAGTATATGATTTGTTAGTTATGAATGTTACCTTCTGATCATTAATTTCTGTAGGGTATAGCCTTCTATTATACTGATAATATTCATATGAATTAGAATCTGCTGGTCTCAAACCACTTGGTAGGTAATCAGTAATTTCATAGTATCCATCAAGAGAATTTGATTTAAAGACCGGACTTAAATACACCTGGACCAAATCACCCTCTTTAAATGAATTGGTTATATTCCCATTTACGAAATATGTTCTCCTAAGTGATATATTGCTATCAAGCTTTAGGGAACTTGGTAATGTCTCTTCATCATAGATCGAAACTACACCTAAATTACCTTTTACATTTGATATCTTAAGTGAATTAAGTTCCTTGGTACTCAATATTAATTTAAATGATTCACCTTTTTTAATATCAACATTACCCTTCTTGTCTCCTGCAGTATAGCTAAATCCAACATCATCGTAATTTAATTTTGGAAGAATAGACTGAATATACAATATTCTTTCAAAATTAGTTAGGGTTTCTTTAGGCCTATTTTGTTTTGAATATGTATACATCTTGTACGCCACTGGTTCCTCAAATCTTGCAAGCAAAGCTGCAGTCATAGCCGTAACTATTGAAGTTTCTTCATCGTTTTTACCTTTTACATATGCATATGAACCTTTTTCCTGTACAAGGGGTAGAATATTTTGATTGTAGTATTCACGTGCAGTCTCTTTATCTCCTAGATTATCTAGAGCTAGTGCTAAGTATATTTTGTCTTTAATTGAAAGATTTTTATCATCCTTAATTGCATTTATCTTTTCAAGAATTGGAGTGTTGTATGTAGATAGTCCAAACAGAGCTGTAGATATTCTATGTATATCAGCTTTTTTATCTTCAAGTGACGAACTCAGATATAACTGCAACCCAGCACTTCTAGTATCAGCAAATATATTTGCAACCATAGCTGATATATCTAAATCTTCACTTGAATATGTTAGTAGCTTATATCCACCACTATATCCTTGGTATCTGAATATATCATCATGTGAATCCATATTTTCCTTGAAATACTGATTCATCAACTTCTGAGTACTGATTCTTGTCCCAACCTGATCAATTCGTGATCCGAAACTGTATAGCAGATTACTAAGGTCATTATATATCTCACTTGTTTCAAATGAGCCGAATGTTAATGTGGTGTATCCTGAAGTATTACCCTTTATCTTTATATTATTATCAACCTTGTATACAGATGAAATCTTCTTAGTGAAATATGTATCGAGTACCTTAATCACTCTAGATATCGCATCGCTATATGTGCCATTACTAGCCTTTACTGTAAACTCATGATCACCTTTTGTAAGTGCATTAAGAGCGAAAGTTTTTTCTTTTCCACCAATTACCTTAATACTCTTTGGATCCAAAGTATCACTCTTTAATTCATAATTAATGTTTTCCGGTCCAACCATATTTCCAAATACTCTAACCCTCAGATCAACCTTGTCACCCGTTAAATATGTTTTATTAAGTGTTGTATCAACGAAGAATGGTAGAGTAACTTTTATGAAATCTATACTCTTACCAGCATATAGATCATGTGTAAATGCCTGACTTGTAAGTCTCCATGAAGTGATATTATCTGGTAATTTAAATTTAACACTTGCATTACCAAAGCTATCAGTCTCTACAGATTTAAATATTGCCATTTCTTCAATTTTAGAACGTACACTGTCTCCATCACCCCCTCCTCCTTTTTCAGCACCGCCACCACCATATGGAGGAAGGTTTGATGTACGCAATATCAACTGAGCGTATATATCGGCATATAGCTCGTTTACAACATCAGCCTCATTCGGAGCCAATGAGAACACAGCTTCATCTAAAGCAGAGAGATTAACTTCTGACTTAACTGCTTTATCATTCTTATCAGTTACGTGAATATTGAGATTAACCTCATCTCCAGGTTTATATACATCTTTATCTTGTTTTACCTGTATCTTAAGTCTACGTTCATTATGGTCAAATGAAACATTGTATAGTCCGGCATTTCTAAAATATGTACCGTTAAACCAGGCTGACCATATACCAATATTTGGTGTATCGTTATCTGTGAATATTGTTTGATATTTAGGTGAAGCCTGTATCTCGTAATTCAATTTTCCATTATTAACTTTAATGAAAATATAGTCATCGGCTTTTGGTGTATTGGCTGATTGTGATTCAGGTTGTATATTAATTTTCTCACCAATCTTATAGCTACTATCACTATCTAGACTCTTCATGTAATAGTATTCACCGTATTCTGAAGAATTAAAGTACATATCCCTATCGTAACCATATACATATCTAGTATCGGAAATTGCACGTCCTGTGTTATCGGTCGATGTAAAGATAACTCTATACATCTTTTTATTGTCAATCTTTAGAGAAAATTTAGCTATTCCATCTTTATCAGATGTAACTGAATATTGACCAATATCTTTATACTCTGTTGTATATCTATACTGTGGGTATGTTAGTTTATTAATCGGATCATAATATGTACCCTCCTGAACTATATTGTATATAACTTCAGAAACCCCTATTTGTGTACCTATACCTGAAGCCGGACCGGAGAGATATGCGCTTATATCCCAATATGGAATGCCTCCCTGATTACGAGTTAGATCAATATTCTCTGTTTTAATTGTAAAGCCAACAGTTTTATCCTTCTGCTCTTCTGTAATTGTGTTATATATATTTGAGTTAAATACGAATACAGAACTCTTTGATTCAATCACACCCTCCTCAGAACTTGCAGGCCTGACGAGAAGTTCAATTATTGAATATCTAGTAGAATTAGGTAAATATTTTGAACTAATAGTTAGACTTGCTTCACCCTTTTCATCTAATTTCAAAACTCCACTTGTTTCTCCACTCTGAAGTGACTCACCGTAGGTATTGTACAAAATCTGAGTATTGGCAACTGGTGTACCATCAAAAAACTCTGATTTAATTTTATATGTAACAGTATCTTCAGCAAAGATAGTATTTTTATCTGATTCAACACTTATCTTGTATGCTGGCTTAATATATGCAGCAACTGTAATGATCTTGCGATTGATAATTTCTTCACCACTCTTAAATATGAGTTCATATATACCTGGTTTAAGGCCAGAGTATGACAGTTCACCTGTCACTGTATCAAAATCTGAAAGATTAATTTTAGTCGAAACATAGTCAACCTTCTTTTCAGATTCAGAATATCCCCAGTATGGTTTTGAGAGTGTAACCTGAATCTCTTTTGAATCTAATGTATCCTCTCTTGGTTTAGCTATTGCCCAGAATCTTATAGTATCCTCTGGTAAATATATCTCTTTGTTTAGGGATATATAGTTCCACCATCTATCTGACGGCTGCAAATCAAATCTATATCCATATTCGCCTTCAATTGGTATAACTAGATCACCTGTAGGGACTTTGGCTATGATAAATTTATGATGGTATACATATCTTTTTTCATGATCATATATTAGATCTTTAGGTGTATCAAAGACCAAAACTCCATCTTTTCCTGTAGATCCCAATTCTTTTCCATCAATGATGAGTCTTGCATCTCTAATATTTTTACCTGTATTTATATCCTTTATCCATACCAATGAATTCTTTGATGAAAAAGCTGTAAAGCTTGCAGAGGGGCCAACCTGAAACCAGGTTATATCTGAAGATTCACCAGTCTTTATAGTTGCCACGTAGTATCCGTTTGGAAGAGAATTGGGTAGTCTAATATTTTTGTAATATTGCTTACTTGATTCAATAGGTACGTCAGCAACAACCACTCTCTGGCTTTCAGGTAATTTCAAATCTTCACTTGTCAGACTTCTCCAAGGTGTATCACCATATATTTCATCTACTGATTTAACAACATCTTCTGCACTATTCAATCTATATACAGATATATTTGCTGATTCGGTATTGTAAGAAGAAACTGAGAATACAATACTAGTACCGGTCTTAAATTCAGAAAAATCTCTACTAAACGATATTGTAGGCTGAGTGTTAGAGTATGTGGCTACCGTTTGAAACTTAAACGTAATCTCTTTCTCAAGTGTATCAGTTGACCCCATAGCACCCATACCTGGTTTAATTTTGACTGTGTATAGCTTTTTCTCCTTAAGAGGAACATCTGGTATATATCTAACTAGATTATCTTTTGTTTCAAAACGACCAGATATAGCTGGAGAGAATTCGATATACTTTTCTGGATTAACAATGTTATCCCTATTAAAATACAATTCAATGCCAGTATTTACAGGAACACTTGTACCCATATCACCAGGAAGTGAGTTAATTAACTGAAATGGTGCTTTGACCTGATATGCCCAGCTATAGTCTCTGGCAGAAAGTGGACCTTTTTCAATTTTAATTGAGTACACCGTATCAGTGTTTAGATCATTTTTTGGTATGACCTCAAATGTATTCGCTTGAGCCATAACTCGAGTTACACTGAAATCTACACTAGGGAATATTTTTAAATATTTCTCAATCACTTGTGGAGTTAGATCTGTACTGGCTTTAACGATGAAGTGGCTCTTTGGTGAAATACCGACTGAATCTATAGCTGATGCGGTTAGAGTGAACTCTGATATGGCAGTTTTATATACCTTCTTGTTATATGCTAAAAACCCAACAAAACTTATTATTATAATAATTAGGAGGGGGATATATATTTTACTTTTATTCATGATGACAATATATCATGAAAAGGGATGGATTATAAGTTTAGAAAAGATTTTCTATGAAGGGAAGTTAGACCGTACCTTTTTATCCCTTCATAATGCTTTTTAGTACCATACCCTTTGTTTACCTCAAATCCATATTGTGGGTACTTTTTTGCCCATTTTCTCATCTTCCTATCACGCATAACCTTTGCACAAATTGAAGCAAGTGCAATCACTTTCTCTTTAGAATCTCCCTTTATGATAGTTTTCTGATGCAAATACTCTTCTGGTGCCTTTAGACCACCATCTAGTAACACGAGACAGTGCTTTGGATTAAGTTTAAGTTTCTTAATTGAAAGTCTTAATGCATTCTTAATTGCGAAAGAAAGTCCTTTTGTATCAATTATCTTTTCTGACTGAAAGGTGACGGCAAAGTCTATATCACCTGTCTTTTTTATGTCATTAATCTTTTTAAACCATTCTTCCCTTTTTTCTTCACTAAGTTGCTTTGATTCCTTTACTCCTTTAAATAGCTTATGTGAAGTTGGGGTGAGAAATACAAAAGCACCAACAGCCACTGGGCCGGCAATGGGTCCACGACCCACTTCATCTATACCGATTAGATATTTAAATCCCATATCAAAAGTATATCATTTTGCTATAATACCTATATGTCCCGCTTCATTCACCTACATACCCATAGTCACTACTCTCTATTGAATGCCCTACCTAAGATAGATGATCTGCTAGATGAAGCGAAGAGTCTAAATATGCCTGCGCTAGCACTAACAGATGCTGGTAATCTATATGGAGCTATAGAATTCTATAAAACTGCTAAGAAGAAAGGGATCAAACCAATACTTGGTGTGGATTTCTATGTAGCTGTGCGTACTCGTAAGGATATGCAAGCTGGTATAGACAATAGACGTAATAGACTTGTACTTTTAGCAAAGAATTATGATGGGTACAAGAATCTAATTAAATTAGTTACTGATTCCAACTTCGAAGGATACTACTACAAACCTCGTATTGATCGTGAGCTAATTGAAAAATACAATAAGGATTTAGTATGTATTGCTCCATCATTCTCAAGTGACATTTCAATGGCAATGAAGGCACGTAATATTGAGAAAGCAAAAGAATGCATAGATTTTTACAAGAAGGTATATGGTCCAGAAAATTTCTATATAGAAATCACCCGTCACCCTGAAATCCAAGATCATGAAGGACTCATGCAACAATTAATTAAATTAGCGAAGGAAACAGATACCCAAATTGTAGCCGCTCATGATGTCTACTATCTTCACCAAGAAGACAAAGCGGCAAGAGATACTTTAATGCTCGTAAATACAGCTGATTTCGGAGACAGGAATAGTAATGTTAGACCTGGGGCAATGGATGACAATGGTGAAGAAGAAAATTTTTCATTCATATCAAGCGAAAAAGCAGAGGAACTTTTTAAAGATATTCCAGAGGCACTTGATAATACAATGAAGATTGCAGATATGTGTAATCTAGAGATAACTCTAGGTAAATGGTACTTCCCTGACTTCAAAGTAGAAAGTGGACTCTCACATGATGATGAATTAAAGAGATTAGCATATGCTGGAATACCAAAAAGAGGTCTGACTGAAACAAAAGAAGTAGTGGATCGCCTTGAATATGAATTAAAAGTTATAAAAGATAAAGGGTATGCACAATACTTCCTTGTAGTATCTGACCTGCTTCGTTATGCACATGAGAATAAGATACTTACGAATATCCGAGGATCAGTTGCTGGTTCACTTACTACATATGTAACTAGAATTACCAATGTAGATCCTTTATCATACAAACTTCCCTTCGAAAGATTCCTAAACCCAGAGAGACCATCTGCACCCGATATCGACATGGACTTCGCCGATAACCGTCGAGATGAAGTTATAGACTATGCGAGAAAGAAATATGGTTATGATAGAGTAGCACAGATTGGTACATTCGGAACTATGATGGCTAAAGGAGCGGTCAGAGATATAGCACGAGCAATGGGATTCCCTTATGAGACCGCTGATAGAATATCGAAATTAATTCCACTAGGTGCTCAAGGATTTCCAATGACTATTGATAAAGCTATGGCGGAAGTAGCTGAGCTTAAAGAAGCATACGAAAAAGAGCCTGATACTAAAAGGATTATTGATATGGCAAAAAAAATCGAGGGTTGTGCACGACACATCTCTGTACATGCCGCTGGTGTAGTTATATCTCCTGATGAATTAACAGAGCATGTACCACTACAGTACGATACAAAAAACAAAGAGGATTCGAATGGAAACCCAGTACGTAAAATCATTACTCAATACGACATGCATGCAGTAGGTGAAGATGGGGTAGGACTATTAAAATTCGACTTTCTTGGAATCAAGAACCTGTCCATACTTGCTGATGCTGTGGAGAGAGTAAAGAAGATAGACAATATAGATATTGATATAGAAAATATTCCACTTGATGATAAGAAGACATTTGAAATGCTTGCACGTGGAGAGACCATAGGCCTATTCCAATTGAACGGAAGTGGAATGACTAAGTTTCTAGTTGAGCTTAAACCAGCAAGAATTCATGATATAAATGCTATGGTTGCTCTGTATCGTCCAGGCCCCCTTGAATCCATCCCGCAATATATAGAAAGGAAGCACGATCCATCAAAAGTTGAATATCTAGATCCTAGAATGAAAGATATTCTAGATATGTCGTATGGAGTTATAACCTATCAAGACGACGTTATGATGATCGCCATTAAACTAGCTGGATACTCTTGGCTTGAAGCTGACAAACTCCGAAAAGCCATGGGAAAAAAGATACCCAAAGACATGGAGGAGCAGAAAGAAAAACTACTTAAAGGTTTCGTCAAAAATGGATTAGGTAAAAAGGATGCAAATACCCTTTGGAAACTTATAGAACCTTTCGCTGCATATGGATTCAACAAAGCCCATGCTGCAAGCTACGGACGAGTGGCATACCAAACTTCATATATGAAAGCTAATTATCCTGCCACATATATGTCAGCTGTGCTATCAGCAGATTCCGGTGATGTAGAGAAGATTGCAGAAACAATACAAGAATGCAAGAGAATGAGTATACCCATTCTGCCACCAGATATAAATGAAAGTTATAGTCAGTTCACAGTGGTAAAAAATATAGAAGATAGAAAGAAGGATACGATCCGCTTCGGTCTGGTAACTATTAAAAACTTTGGTCAAGGAATAGCCACAGCCATAATTGATGAGAGGAAAAGAGGTGGTAAATATAAATCGCTGACTGATTTTCTTGATAGAGTTAAAGATAAGAATTTAAATAAGAAATCTCTAGAAGCTTTAATGAAATCTGGAGCTCTCGATAGCTTCGGTATTGATCGTGGAGTACTAATGGGAAATATTGAGACATTACTCGAGCACAATAAAGAAAAGGGTAAGCAAGCTGAAAATCAAGATTCCTTATTTGGTCTTATGGCTGATTCTTCATCAATACCGACACTAAAACTTGCTGAAGTTCCTAATATCGATTCAAGAGAGAAGCTCGCTTGGGAGAAGGAACTTCTCGGTCTATATATTTCAGGCCATCCACTTGAGCGCTATAAGGATATTATCAGTAAAAGAGACATGGATATTAAAAAAGCTAAAGAAACTCTAAAGGATGGAGCGGAAGTTACACTAGCTTGCATAATAGAAGAAGTAAAACCTATTACAACAAAGAAAGGTGATGCTATGGCATTTATAAGGATTGCTGATTTTTCAGGAGAACTAGAAGCAGTAGTATTCCCGAGAACATTAGTAGAATTCAGAACTGCATTTACTCCAGATAAATGTCTTGCAATAAAAGGTAAGATGTCTGAACGCAATGGGCAGAAGAGTATGATTGTGGAGAGAGTTAAGGTGTTGAGTTAGCCGACAACAATACCAATATCTAAGAATACACTTCTTTCTCGAGATCAATTATTCTTGGTTTATGATCCTCTAATAGAATCTCTTCAACTTTTCTCGCTCTCACCTCATATCTTCCTATGTGACTTAGTATCTCTTTTACATCAGATTTTGTCGCCATATTATCCCAGACCTCTTTTATATCTTCTTTAGTGGCCATATTATCCCAGATCTTCCTGATATCATCTTTTGTAGCCATATCACTCCTTACAGCTTCTATATCCTGCTTTGTTGCCATGTTCTTGATATCATCTTTTGTAGCCATGTTCTTGATATCACTCTTTACGACCATATCTTTAATATCTTGTTTCGTGACCATATCTTTTACATCGTCTTTCAGCACTACAGTATTGTATATAGTAATGGCTAGCACATCTAATGATGAGTCTAAATGCTTTATGAGATCATCTTTTAATTCCTTTATATAGTTTGGAGCAATTTCATTTATCATATTTAAATTTATTTAATAATAATTTTTAAGTCACGCCGAAGTAATAGTTGTGATTATACACATTATAAAATTCAACCACCTTAATATGCAATAGCAAATTGATTAAAATTAATAAAAATTTTATCTAGATTTTATCTAGTTCTAAAAACTAGTATTTGATTCACTTAAAACGGAATTCATCATTCATAATAAATAACTATTTGATATAAATTAATATCTGTCAATCCCCTCCTCATATCAATATAAAAATGCTAAAGTTATCCCATGAAAGAATCAAATATAGAACACATTCGCCATACACTGGCCCATTTATTGGCATCAGCAGTTCAGGAACTATATCCAGGTACCAAAAATACCATTGGCCCAGCTATTGATGATGGATTCTATTATGACTTCGAATTCCCCGCTGATATCAAAATATCTGACAAGGATCTACCTACACTTGAGAAGAAGATGAAGAATCATCTTAAATCATGGACAAAGTTTACACATAAGGAAGTTAGTGAGAAAGAAGCAAAGGATATATTCAAGGATAATCCATACAAGATTGAACTAATAGAAGAAATATCAAAGAAAGGTGAGAAAATCACACTATATACTTGTGGTAACTTTACTGATCTGTGTCGTGGAGGACACTGCGATAATCCAGCAAAAGAGATTCCGAATGATTCATTCAAACTTAATCGAGTCGCAGGAGCATATTGGAGAGGAAGTGAGGATAATGCAATGCTAACTCGCATTTATGGACTAGCTTTCCCAACAAAGCTGGCACTTGATGATTATGAGACAATGAAAATCGAAGCTGAGAAAAGAGATCATAGAAAGCTTGGCAAAGAAATGAGTCTTTTTACTTTTGATGAAGATGTTGGTGCTGGTCTTCCACTTTGGATGCCTAATGGAACTGTGATAGTGGAGGAACTAGAGAAGCTGGCCAAAGAGACAGAATTTACTGGTGGATATTTAAGAGTACGTACACCAAACCTCGCAAAGGAATCGATGTACAAGAAGAGTGGTCACCTACCATACTACGAAGAGAGTATGTTCCCTCCAATGGAATATGAGGGTGGAAAATACTATCTAAAAGCAATGAACTGTCCTCATCATCATAAGATTTTTGATGCGGAACCGAGAACATATAAACAGCTTCCGATGAGATTAGCTGAGTACGGTACCTGCTATAGACACGAGAAATCAGGCGAGTTGTTTGGTTTAATGAGAGTTAGAATGCTTGAAATGAATGATGCTCATATTTACTGTACTGAAGAGCAATTCGCAGATGAGTTCCGTGCAGTTAACGAAATGTATCTACATTATTTCAAAATCTTCGGAGTTAAGAAATACGTAATGAGACTTTCAACACATGATCCAAAGCGTCTAGGTGAGAAGTTTGTGAATGATCCAGTACTATGGAAAAAAACTGAGGACATGGTTCGTAATGTTCTAATCGAATCAAAGATTCCTTATATTGAGGTTCCAAACGAAGCCGCTTTCTACGGACCAAAAATTGATGTACAGGTATGGAGTGCTATAGGACGTGAATTCACACTAGCAACAAATCAAGTGGACTTTGCAGTTCCAGCGAGATTTGGACTTACATACAAAGACAGTGACGGTAAGGAACAAACACCACTTTGTATTCATAGAGCTCCACTTGGAACACATGAAAGATTCATTGGATTCCTAATAGAACACTATGGAGGTAATTTCCCTATATGGCTTGCTCCATCTCAGGTCAAAATCATACCAGTTGGTGATGCACATCACGCAAAAGCTGTTGAGATACATGACGCACTACGTAAGCAAATGGTTAGAGTGGATGTTGATCTATCCGATGAAGGATTTGGTAAGAAAGTTCGCCAAGCAAAGACTTCTCGTGCTCCATACTTTATCATTATTGGAGACAAGGATCTTGCAGTGAACAAAGTTACCCTAGAGAGTCGTGATGCTGGTCAAATCGGTCAATTAGATCAAAATGAAGTAATTGAAAGAATTCTTTCAGAAATCAAAAACAGAAAATAGAGTATCATCAAAAAGAAAAACCTCCGAGCGGAGGTTTTTCTTTTGTTTATATCTTCTTACTATTAAACACTAGATATATAACCATAACTACAAGTACAAGAATTACCAGTATAGCGACCAGACCCCAAGGAACATTATTAAGTGAGAATAGCGATGATAGAGTAGTCTTCTGTTCAGTTTTTTTGACTTCTGGCTTCTTTTCTACACTCTTTACTGGTGCTGTATATGCAGGAGTTGTAGGATACGGATTAGTATATGTCTGTACTGGAACACCAACGAGTACTGAGTTTGAACAAGTCTGACTTGTGCTTCTTGTACCAGATTTAACAACTACATATGCTGTCTTAGTACCAGGAGAATTATAATAAACTTCTAAATCCCTATTATTACCATCTAATTCATCTGTGCCACGCCAGTCATATCTGTAGTTTCCATTACCACCACGCGCCTGAGCTTCCCAGACAACCTTTGTACCAACCGGTGCAAAAGTAGTATTAACTGAACATGTAACTCTTAGAGATGAATCCCTGTCATCGTAATAGTCATCATAATAATCATCGTTGTAATCATAGACTTCTACACTTCCACAATTACGAGTCACCGAACGACCACCAGATGTAACTCTAACAGAAGCATATTTTGTTCCAGATGAATTATATCTTTTTGTAACATTAGATCCGCTACCAGAAAGTCCGTTAGTTCCATCCCAATCATATCTATAACTACCGCTTCCACCATGAGCAGATACTCTCCACGTAACTGAGTCTCCTTCATCTATTCTTGAATCTTCAGCGTAGCAAGATACACTTAGATTACTATCATAGTAATCATTATCATCGTAATAGTAGTTATCGTTATTGCTATAACTATTATCATCATAAACTTCTACAGAACTACAATTCTGACTTACTGATTGACCACCAGACACAACTGTGACTGAAGCAAATTTACTACCAGATGAATTATATCTAATTGTTGCACTTGAGCCAGTTCCTGAAAGTCCATTAGTACCTGACCAGGTAACATGATAGCTTCCATTTCCACCATATGTTGATGCTCTCCAAGTAACGAGATCACCTGTACCAACACTAGAATAGTTAGCATAACAAGATACACCTAGTGATCCATATGCACTGGTATTATCATAAGTATATATAGGTGTTGTATTTACATTATCTACAACAGTAGAATTTGGTGAATTAACGTTGCTATTAACGTTATTGCTATTGGTATTGTTAATAACTGTAGGTTCAGGATCATCACAAGAAAAAAGACAGAAAGGGTCTATTATGTTTGTAGGATCAAACTCTGCCCTAACGTTTGAAGGTAGAGATATAGATGCTAACGCAAAAAAGGCTATAATTATGGTCTTTTTCATGGTTTTAATGATTTGAGTATTACTCTCGTATTGTATACTAAAATATACTATATGTCAATAGTTGCTTTCTTAGCGTTAGATTGGATAAACATTTTACGACTTGGAACATCAGTACCCATCAACATATCAAATACTTTGTCCGCATCTTGAGCGTCATCGATGCTTACTTGTCTAAGGATACGATTTTCAGGATCCATAGTTGTCTCCCACAATTCTTCAGCATTCATCTCTCCGAGACCCTTATATCTCTGAATTGAAATCTTCGCTTTTCTTCCTTCGACTTCCTGTTCTTCTGCTTCACTTCCCTCTTCAGGAACATTTTGAACGTCAGAGTTATCAGTTACATCATTCATAGCATCTATCTCTTTTCCAAGTGCCTTGTTCTTCTCTTCTTCAGAGTAGAAGTACAAAACTTCCTTTCCCCTTTTAACTTTATACAACGGTGGTTGAGCAATATATACATAACCTCCCTCGATTAAAGGTTTGAAATATCGATAAAGTAGAGTGAGTATGAGTGTACGAATATGTGCACCATCAACATCGGCATCTGTAGCTAGGATAATCTTATGATATCTGAGTTTTGAAATATCGAATGTATCCCCTATCGCTGTTCCAAAGGCTAGAACTAGATTTTTAATCTGTTCTGATCCAAGCATACGATCAAGTCTCGCTCTCTCGATATTAAGAATCTTACCTCGAAGTGGTAGTATTGCTTGTGTACGACGATCACGTCCAGTCTTTGCTGTACCTCCAGCTGAGTCTCCCTCTACTATAAATAGTTCTGATTCTGAAGCGACATTAGTCTGGCAGTCAGCAAGCTTTCCAGGCAGTGTCATACCTTCAAGTGCTCCTTTTCTAAGCACACTATCCTTTGCAGCCTTAGCAGCCTTACGTGCCTTCATGGCCAGGATTACTTTTGTGATCATTGCACGGGCATCTTCTGGATTCTCCTCTAGGAAAGCGGAGAATGCTTCACCGAAAACAGTAGACACCGCACTCTGTGCCTCCACTGATCCTAGTTTTGCCTTTGTTTGTCCTTCGAATTGAATTTCACGTAACTTAACAGAAATAACTACAGTCAAACCTTCCAATACATCATCCCCAGTAAAGTTGTCCTCTCCATCCTTTGCAAGATTATTTTTCTTTGCATAAGTATTTAAAGTACGAGTTAGAGCAGTCTTGAATCCAGTAACATGTGTACCATGTTCAGGGTTATATATATTGTTTGCAAAAGGAAGAATACGTGCAGAGATATCATCAGCATATTGCAGTGCAATCTCAACTGACTCAACTCCTTCTACTTTCTTTTCAACATAAAAAATATTCTTATGTATTGGCTTTAATATTTGATTATTAAACTTAACAAGTGATGTAAGACCGTTCTCGAAGAAGAATGTCTGTGATGGAACTTGTAAATTCATTGATTCCAAATATGTGATCTCAGGATCTACTTCTAAATCCTTTGCCTCACGTGCATCTATAACGGTAATTCTGAGACCCTTAACAAGATATGCCTGCTGACGCAGAGAATTCACAACTCTATTAAAATCAAATTTTACTTCTTTAAAGATAATTACATCTGGTTCAAATGCAACGATAGTTCCATGTTCCTTCGTCTTTCCAACCTTTTTTACAGCATACTTCTTCTTTCCCTGAGAATATTCCTGAGTATATATATCACCATCCTTATGTACCCAAACTTGAGTATATACAGACAAGGCATTAACTACAGATGCACCCACCCCGTGTAGACCTCCAGATACTTTGTATCCGCTTTCATCTCCTCCGAATTTACCTCCAGCATGTAGGACGGTCATGATTGTCTCAAGTGCAGATACCTTAGTAGTCTTATGAACATCAACTGGTATACCTCGGCCATTATCAACCACTCTTACTCTGTTATTAGGAAGAAGCGCTACTTCTATATGATCTGCAAAACCACCCATCGCTTCATCTCGAGAGTTATCAAAGATTTCTGTAATTAGGTGATGTAGACCATCAGGACCAGTGGTACCGATATACATACCAGGACGCTTACGTACAGGCTCTAGACCCTCTAGTACTTGAATGGAATCAGCACCATAACTGTCTTTCTTTTTATCAGAATCTTTTGCCATATGTTGTTTGTTTTATGCGTTTATTATACCAAATTTAGGCAGTTTTTTCTCTATTGACAATATCGTATTAAGTTATATTATGTTCACACCACATGTAGCACTGGAATGTGGGACTCTGGAGCAAAGCAACTACAGACAGCAAAAAGATACCAGAGGAAAGCCCCCGTCGTGTGATGGGGGATTTTTATTTACCTTAGTATTGATATTTTAATATATAGTAGTATGGTATTAATACGTGACCCTAATAGAGAGTGATTGAAAAAGGGACAGCAAGGGTTGACGACTTCTGAACCACGAGTGGGTATAGTTCGGAGGGGGTGCCACCGTGTGGTGGTACTTTTTTAGTATTCACTAATACGTTAAATATTGACATATCAAATAAACAGTTATATTGTGTTAGTGCTGGCACAACTGTGCACCGCCAGAATTGGTCTCGGACCGTAGTTCGAGATATCAGCACAATAACGGAAAGTGGTTATGATTGACAAAGAAGTGAGAGATAGGTACGCAGGATCACTTGCAATGCGTATCATACAAGATCGTGTTGCGCGTAGAGGATACAAATTTGATCCTCACCAAGAAAATCAATGGAAAAACGTGTGCCAAAAATACAACCTTGAAATGTCCGATGCTACGCGGTACTTCAAATTGGTCATGCTTCCGGCTGCAGTCAAAGCACTAACTGGTTCACATTGTGGACTACAGGGTTTTGACAATGCGAAGGAACAGGAATGGGCGCAATCAATGTCGCTCAGAATACTACCCTACATTCCACTTACACTGGATATCTGGAGTAGCCCTGAGCAGATTGTCGGCCTCGCTCGTAGATTGGATGTCGGGGTCAATGATATCCTTGCAATCTACCGTGAGTATGTCCTACCCGAATTGAGCGTACTGATTGAACATCGATGCATGAGTCTTTACGTCAAAGAAATATCCTGATTTCCACAGGAATCCTTATCACCCCCGCCGGCTTGCCGTGTCGGGGGTTTTTATTGACAGGAGTCTAGTGTAATTATAGTATTTTACTAGACGGTGTCTCGAGTTGAGGCCGTTAACCTAGCCAAAAACAATCGTGTGGGCAGCCGGCTAAGGGGGGGTGCCACCGTGTGGTGGCACTTTTTTAGTATAAATTCCTACCTCACCTGCCAACCTTTCCCTTTAACTAGAGTATATAGTCTATCCATATATCCATTTACTTCCTCATCGGAAAGCGTCCTGTCGCTTGATTGGAATATCATTCTGAAAGCCAGTGACTTCTTACCATCCTTTTCAAATTCATCAAATAGGTCAGGACCTTTCACTAATAGCTCATTAGATGATCCGATCAAATCCTTTCTTATTTCCTCTCCCACTTCTGTAGCACTTATTCCACTATCAACAAACAACGCAATATCTCTAGTAATAAATGGATATTGAGAAAATGGACGGAACTGTGTTCTACTTCCCTTTTGTACTTTAATAGAATCTAGGTTTAACTTCTTTTTAATTCCTTGGGACAATATATCCAAATCTATTTCTGTAATACCATCTAGTCTATTGGTATATCCAACTGTTTTACCTCCCATTGAGATTATTCCTCCTGTATCATCAACTGTACACAATATCTGCGCATCAATCTCCAATTCCTTCAATAACTCATCTCTAATATTCTTTATCTTTTCTTTCTCTTTTTCTTGCTTTTTCTTAATATTCTTAATACCTATAACTAAAGTGTTCTTCTCTCCATCTTTTGTAAAAATCTTACCAATCTCAAAAATCTTAACTTCATCTAGACCTAGAAGTGGAGCATTTTTAACAGCAAGACTAATAGAATTAATGACATTATCATTAATATTTGTTCTTAAAAATGACTTATCTGTAGCCATTGGATATGCGACTTCTACTTCACCTTTATTAGTAAAAGATCTGGTAAGAATCTCTGAATATCCTTTTTCAAATAGGAAATCTTTAATCTTTTCATTTAGTAGATATTCTTGTGAGAATTCATTATTAGTCTTTAGTTTTGGAACAATACTCTTAACTTTATCAAGTCCATTTATCCTACCTATTTCATCTATTATGTCTTCAGGGATAATAAGATCTAATCTTTCAAAAGGAGGAGTAATAATATATTCACCATTATTTGATTCTACCTTACACTGGAGTGTAGTCAGGATTTTTACCACTTCTTTTTCTGAGATTTTACAATTCAAGACTGATTCTATATGTGTATGATTTAAATTCACAATCCAAGGCTTAGGAATATCCTTAAACTTATCATTCATAAGTCCAACAACTGCGTTTGGTGATATTTCTTTGAGAATATTTAAAAACTTGGAAACACCTTTTGGTACAAGATGAGGAGTTATCTCATTTTCAAATCTCTTTGATGCATCATTTCTAATACCAACCTCAATTGAAGTCTTTCTGATAGAGACTGGATCAAAATTAGCTGATTCTAGAATTATATTCTTTGTGTCTAATGTAACCTCGGCTCTCTTACCACCCTTAATACCTGCAATATCGAGTGGGCCCTCCTCATCAGCTATAACTAAATGATGAGACTTTAACTTAATAATCTTTCCATCTAGAGTCTCTATTGATTCACTTTCTTTAGCAAAACGTACAGATAATTTACCCTTAACCTTATCATAATCAAAAGCGTGCAATGGCTGACCAGTATCGAATGTGGAATAGTTTGTGGCATCCACAATCGCATTGATCGAACGACCACCTATAGCCTCCAATCTATCCTTTAACCATTGTGGCGATTTTGTATTCTTAATATTTGTAATTAATGTTGCGGTATTTCTCCTACAAATATCTGAATTAATACTAACTACGATATCCTCACCTATCTTAGGTAGAGTAATATCTTGCTCTTTTAGATTGAGTCCGAGGATAGCACATAGATCATATGCTACACCACGATGTGAGAGCATATAGTGAGCACGATCAGGTAAGACTTTTAGATCAAACGCCGTATCATCTTTACCATCTACCTTAACTTTCTCAACTCCTTCAACTTCTGAGGATTTAAATACAAAAGCTTCCATGATTTTCTCATCACTTGGTAATGTCTCTACGATATGATCTTGTAACCAGGATTTTAGGACTTTCATATTAGAATTGATTAATAAATCTCAAATCACCATCATAAATCATTCTTACATCTGGAATATTATTCTGTCTCATAACAAGACGATCTACTCCGAAACCGAAGGCAAAACCTTTCCAGACTCTCGGATCTATACCGGCAGATTTGAAGACATTAGGATGAACCATGCCTGCTCCACCCATCTCCAACCACTTACCATTAAAGAGCATATCTACTTCTACTCCCGGTTCAACGAATGGGAAAAAGCTAGGTCGGAAACGTATAACAACATCTTCACCATAGAGCTTCTTTAGGAAATGCTCCACTGTACCCTTCAAATGACCCAATGATACGTCTTTATCGACGTATAAAGCCTCTAATTGGAAGAATTGAGCCTCATGTGTCGCATCTGTAGCTTCATTACGGAATACCTTACCTGGGACGATAATAGCGCAAGGGAGACTGTCTTTATGCTTCTCCAAAAATCTTGCCTGCACGGCTGAAGTCTGAGTACGCATTACTGGTCTATTGGACTTTTCATCACCTTCAGACTTACTCTTTGTTTTAATCCAAAAAGTATCCTGCATATCTCGTGAAGGGTGATCCTTTGTGATATTTAATGCATCGAAGTTATAGTATTCAGTCTCGAGCTCTGGACCAGTAGCCACTACGAATCCCATATCAGAGAAAATACCCACAACTTCACGAGTGAACTGTGTTATGGGGTGTAGATGGCCTTTAGATTCTTCTTTCATCGCTATACTATAACAGATTTGTGGAGATTTTTGGAGCCACCTCCCAGGCTTGAACTGGGGACCTTCGCTTTACAAAAGCGTTGCTCTACCAACTGAGCTAAGGTGGCAACTAACTAATACTATACCTTAAATATATTATTTTTTCACCTCCTCTTCTATATCATTCTTGGATATACTCTTGAGGTAGAATGATGAACCTCCATTTCTATTAACCTCTCCCTTTCCCCTAACCATATCAATTATCTTTCTTGAAGAAGCATGGGCCTGTGCTTTTCTGTACGCCCATATGTACAGATTACGTGCCCATGAAAGAATATGATACGCAATCCATTGAACAAGTGCAAGTGCACTTCTACGATTTATATATGAGATATATGTTCTAATACTAGCCATATATACATGAACACGATCATTAGTTCTATCCGCTAGCCTAGATATCCAAGACTTCTTACCAGTACGAAGTTCCGCAGCCTTAAAACCTATCATACCTATGATTCCTACAAAAGATACGTAGAACGAAATTATAGAGGGATCAAGGTAAATTGGCATAACAAGATAATTATTTCTCTAGCACCGCAAAACGAGTGAAGCGAGCTATAGCAATTTTCTCTCCGAACTTTTGTCCTGCTGCAAGTATTAGTGCCTCGATTGTAAGATCTGGATTCTTTATATATGGCTGATTTAGAAGAACCATTTCTCCAAAGTATGTAGCTAACTTACCCTCTAGGATCTTTTCCTGCATATCCTTTGGTTTTCCTTCTACTTCCTTCATAAATACTTCCTTTGCTGTACTCTTTGCTTCCTCAGTTATTTCCTCCTTATTTAAAAACTTTGGATTTGAAGCAGTTACATGCATAGCAATATCTCTAGCAAGAGTTTTAAACTCCTCATTACCAGAAACAAAGTCAGTCTCACATACTAGCTCTACTAATGCAGCCACCCTACCAGTTGAGTGTACGTATGACTGAACGATACCAGCACCAAAAGTTCTATCACTTTTCTTTGCAGCAAGTTCTCCACTCTTCTTTCGAAGAATGACTTTAGCCTTTTCAACATCTCCACCTGCTTCCTCAAGAGCCTTCTTACACTGCATTACTGATATACCAGTTGAGTCTCTTAATTCCTTTATTTGTTCTGTGGTGATCATTTTATTAAAAATTAAACTAATAAAACACAGTGAGCAACCTAAACTTTCTTTGCTGAAGAATATGCTTTTGAAATTTCTTGTACAAAAAACTGCACACTTGTCTGTGATGAATCGTTACCAACAATTGGAAAATCTAGTCCTTTAATATTGCAGTCTGATCCAGCAAGTGCGATGACAGGTATACCCATATCCTGAGCTTCCTTTACTGCACTCTTTTCTTTCTTTGGATCAATTATAAACACAGCCTTAGGAAGATCCTTCATAGATACGATACCTGAAAAGAATCTTTCAAGATTTGCAATCTCACGATCAATCAATAGTCTTTCTTTCTTTGTATACTTTGCCAATTCTCCCTTTTCTTTTTCAGATGTTAGTCTTTCAAGTTTTTCGACTCGCTTTCTGATCTGCATAAAATTAGTTAATGTACCACCAATCCATCGTCCATCTACATAAGGCATATTTAAAGAAAGAGCTCCAGACTTTATCGCATTACGTGCCTCACTTTTACCTCCAACAAAAAGAATAGTCTTTCCTTCCTTAGCTAGACTAGAAACAAATGCCTTAGCTTTTTCTAAAAGGACTTCTGTCTTCTCTAGATCAAATATTTCTACCTTGTTTTTAACTCCAAAGATATATGGAGCTACTGTTGGATGTCTTCGTGTTTTTGAGAAGCCAAAATGAGCTCCTGCCTTGAACATATTGTCTATACGTGGATTATTTGTGTTTACCATAAATGTGTAGAGTAGAGTGTAACAAATAGAGGTTACTTTTGCAAACTTTTATTGCTATCTTCTAGGTTATTATCACTATCCTGCTTTTTCTTCACTTCTTGCAATTTTTCTATAATACTGTCAAGTTTACCCGCCATTATAGTATGGATGTTACTCCATGTCTCCTTTATTCTATGATCAGTGATGCGATCCTGAGGGAAATTGTATGTTCTGATTTTCTCAGATCTATCTGCAGTACCTATCTGATCCTTCCTATTAGCACTAAACTTCTTCGCTTCCTCTTCTTCCTTTAAAGCAGCTAGCTTTGCAGTCAAAATAGACATGGCCATTTCACGGTTAGCAGACTGGCTTCTCTCTGCAGTGGCACGAACGTCCAGACCTGTAGGAATATGAACGATTCTTACTGCAGTTTCCACCTTGTTAACATTCTGTCCTCCCTTTCCTCCAGCACGTGAAAATTCAACATGTAATTCAGTTGG
>JACCDT010414250.1_pt1 | contig 74662 bp, 108 predicted proteins | sample 7446291 | NCBI WGS metagenome assembly JACCDT01 (sample SAMN15323446, study PRJNA562643) | freshwater metagenome | isolation source: river surface water | place: USA:Blue River Watershed | collected 2017-08-17 | reverse complement strand
TTCCTCTACGAGTTTGCTGTGCAATTGCGTTTGCATCGCGCTCGATTTGGAAGATAAGACCCTTGAACTTCTCAACCGACCAACGACCGTTGGAGTCAACGTCGAGGTCAAAAGTACCAGCGGTAGCGGTGTTAACCTGAGCACCAGGAACAGCAACCTTATAGATGGTACGGATGATTTCTCTGTTGATTTCAGCGAGGATCTCGGTGCTGAGGATGTTAGCAAGCTCAGCTTCAGCATTCAGACCATGAATTGCCTTCAGGTCTTGTGCGAGTTCGAGTGAGTACTCAGCTTTCAGAGCACGTGACTTAGCGGTAACGGTGAGTTTTTCAATCGAGAATGCCATCTCGTTGAAATAGTTACCAGAAGCATCGCCAAGAGCCTCAGCGTTGCCCGTGGTCATACCTTCGCCAACATTATATGCCTGCTGGTTAGCGTTGGTTGCATCGAGAATTGATGGGTTGGAACCTGCCTGAGCAGTAGTACCAAGACCAACAGTACCGTCGATGAAACCTGCAGTGAGGTTACGGTTGGTGCTATTCTGACCAGAGAATGCCGAATCGACTTCGTTGTAGAAGGTCTCAGTGCCGCTCTGGCTGTTATAGCGCGAACGCATTGCAAAGATAAGTCCAGTAGGACCATTCATTGGTTGAACGCCACACAGATCATAAGCGATCAGGTTAGGCATTGAACGACGGATCAGCGAAATCAGTACAGGGTCGAAACCTGCAACTGGCGATCCAGTTCCACTAGCAGCGGAACCACCAAAACCACCAGTACCGGCGGAGTTGGTTGGGGAAGCTTCGGAAAGGAATGAACGCTCTTCACGAAGTTCTCTTTCTTGGTTTTCGAGCAGGATAGCGGTTACCGATCTACGATGTGAATCTTTGATTGGATCCATTCCTTGGTAATCAAGGATTGGTGCCCACTTCTCCTGCAGATATTCAGCGTTGTACATCTGCATTGGAATTTTACCTCTTTGGAAAGTTTTGTTTGACTTTATGATTTAAAAATCACTTTTTAGAGACTCTGCTGAGAGTCTGAAGATATGCCTCCATGATTGGGGAAACTGAAGAATTTTCAATTCCATCATGGGTAATTTCCTCTGACAAATTCTCAGAGTCACTTCTTTGAGTACCAGCATTTGATGGGAAATACGATTCCCTCAGGGTTACCAGTTTCTCACGATAGTTGTCTTCACCATCAAACTCAACATTTTCGGCAAGAGAAGCGAGTTTGTCTTTCTGAGAAAGTGCAAGACCCTCAGCGACATCTGCAAAAATTACATCAGCAACCGACTCTGCTAATCTTTTGTTTAAAGCAATATTTCTTTCGATTTGCTCGTTGAGTTTTTCTTCCATTTCATCAAGTTTATCTACCATACTCTCGATAACATCATATTTATCTTCAGGGATTGATACATAATGATCTTCAAAAAGTTGCTTCATTCCATTAAGGAATGATTCAGTCATTTCGGTCTTAAGACCATGCTCTACTGCAAGTGCATTCTCTTGAATCCACTCGTCAGAAACATACTCAAGATATGCGTCTACACGCTCAGTAAGTTCTTGTTTGATAAACTGAACTTCTTCAATAAGTGCATTTTCATAAGTTTCTTGAAGTTCCTCTTTGATTTCGCCAACTTTTGAACGAATAGCAGCTTCAAAAATAGTGCGTGCTTTCTCTTGGAATTCTTCAGAAAGCTCTTCACCGGCAAGGAGAGCATTGACATCTTCATCGATATCAAACTCTTCTTCCATTTTCTTTTTACCTTTTTTCTTACCTTCCTCTTCTTCCTCGTCCTCGTCCTCTTCTTCCTCGTCCTCTTCTTCCGCAGCCTCAGCAACTACTTCATCATCTTCTTCTTCGGTTTCAAAATCTTCTTCATCTTCGACGAGTTCATCTTCAACTTCTTCTTTAGCAACAGACTTCATAGGTTCTGCTACAGCTGCTTTAGCATTTACAACATCTTTTACTTGAGCAAGAGTTGCTCCGGGAGTCTTAAGATGTGCTGACTCGTCATCTGGACGATAATTTTCGGGAGTAGGACCACCTAAATCTTCCCAAGCGCCGGTTTGACCTGGAGTAATAGATCCAGTTCCAGTTTGCATTGGTTCGGCAGGTGCAGCCCCTTTGGTTACTACGTTTTCCATTTCTTGTAAATTTCTACCAACGGACATTTGTTTAGATTCGTGTATATAATCTATATTTATTTATAAATTATAGATTTGAAAGAAATTCTTGGAATAATTGAATCTTATTCTCCTGCAATGTCCTTTCATCAACTAAAGTGTTAATTCTACGCTTTGTAGATTCTGCAAGTTTTTCGCGGAGAATTCCACCATCCCAAACCCATTCTTTTCCTTCCATAATGCCTTGAACAAAAGCATCAGGTGCAGAAGGATCTGCTACAATATCAGCAGCAGTGGCAAGCATAAAATCTTCACCAACAACTTTATGTCCCTCATTGGTCATCTTGAGTGAACCAACACCACGAGAAGAAACACCCAACATTACACCTTCATCGAGAAGTGATTTGGCAATTTTGCCCATAGGAGTTTCGAGAAGTTGTGCTTTACCTTTAAAATTGCTTCCACTTTGCTCAAGAGAAACAATTTTGTGCGAAACACGATCAAGATTTACTGTTGGACCATCTGGATGTCCAAGTTCCCCTAAAGCACGACCCTTTGCAACAAAAGTTTCATTATATCTTTTTACTTCACGGGAAAGAGTTTCCATAGGATACATTCTGCCATTGCGATTGCAGATGTCTCCCTGAAGGAAAATACCCTCAATAAACATTTTTTTATTACTACCTTTTCCTTCGGTAATAAATTTAACTTCTGATACTTCTTCTGTGATGAGTTTCATTTTTATTCTGAGACTAATTGTACTATTTCTGTGATACTGAGATTTGTTGATCCACTATCAGCAAGAGCAGCAACTTTTACACTTCTTGCTATATTTGCATTTGTAGTTGTAATTACACCTACAATAGAAGATGTATTTGTTGATAAAGTAATTGTAGACTCTGTTGTTTGAGTAACTAATTGGTGGACTGTATTAATACCTGCAGGTTCAGCACCTTCAATAGTGGCATAGTCTCCAACTACAAATGGATTTCCTGCATTATTTGGTAAAGTGACAATGGTGGAAGAACCTGTAGTAATACCTGAAACTTTTTGTCTAGCAATTCTTTCCTTTAATACTTCATTTCCATATGGTGAAATATAAAAAGAATTTGTACTTACTGTTGGATTTCCTCCAGTTTCTACATAAACCGCAGTTAGTCCTGCAGCAACTCTAATATATCCACTTTTTAATGCAATAGGATTGCTTGTTGCTGCTACAGATACTGTAGGAGAAATTCTATTTACGTTTTGTACTATTTTTACTGCCATTATCCTTCGTCTCCGTATTGTTCTTCATTATTAAACATTAATGTGGCAACTTCTGGGCGAACAGCGTTCACTTTTTCGGCAGATTTAGCATATAACAATTCTTTAATTTTTTCAGAAACCTCAGATGGTTTTCCGTCAGTTGCAATCAAATCGATAAGTTCTTCCATAAAAATTAGTTTATATTTATAGGACTATTTATATTTTCCCACCTTTGGGTTGTGGAATTTCAATTGGTGTAGCGTCAACTGTAGGTTCTAAAGGAGTTTCTCCATTTACTCCTTGCTCAATTCCTTGCCCTTGATCAGGTGGTAATGGATTTCCCATTTCATCTACAGGTGCATTAGGATCTGGTAAAATTCCTTTTGCAATTTCATCTTCAATTTGAAGATCAATTTCGATAATTTCAGAATCTGTTTGGCGAAGAATTTTCTTACGAACATATTCTGTCGAATAATATTTTCCAATATATGGTTCAATAGTAGTTGCAAGAGTTAATCTATTTGTTAATAATTCTGCCTCTTTTAATTCTGCAAAATGATTATCATATAAGAAATCATATTGAATATGATCACTCATTTGTTCCCAATCTTCTGGAGAAACAATATTCTTTAGTAGAAGTTGGGTTCGAAGAAGATCATTAAACATGTTCGCAAATCTTTTTCTTAATCTGCCTACAAATTTTGAGAACATTAATTCATCACGAAGAATTTCGGAAGATCTTCCTAAATTAAATCCATCTCCCCCACCAGCAATTCTTGTTTCTGGCACACCAAGTGCTCTATAAAGTTTTTTCTGAAAATATTCAACATCAGTAAGTTCTCCAAGATTCTGACCACCGGGAAGAGTGGTGATTTCTGTTCCTCTACCACCTTCTCTACGTGGTAACCAGAAATCTTCAAGCATACTCATGTATTTTCTATCATCACGAACTTCTCCAGTTTGTGCATCATAAACAAGTTTGTTACGATAACGACTCATAACTTCCTTGAGATATTGTTCTGCTTTTACTTTAGGAAGATTGCCAACATCAATATAGAAAATTCTTCTTTCTGGAGCACGTGATAATCTATAGATTACAAGACTATCTTCAATCATTCTCAATTGATTGAGTGCTTTAATTGCCTTGTGCAAATAAGAAAGGACTGTTCCTTTGTTTCTATCTACCAAACCAGAAGTGCAATATGTTACAGAATCCTTCGCAATTTTTATTCCTTTTTTAGAACCACCACTTATAGTTCCTGTGGGGAAGTTGGGAATATAGGTATATACGAAATATTCTTCTATATCTGGAAAATTGCCAACAGTTTCGTCATCATTTCCAGATCTTAAATTTAAATTTCTATAACCATTTAATCCATTTTCAGTTTTCTTTTCCTGTCTCACATGCTTCATTTTCATCGGATCAATATATCTCAACTCCTGAATTCCTGCAGAAGGATTTTTTTGATCGATTACCTTCAAATAAAATATTCTTCCATCAATATACCAATTTCTAAAAATTTCATGGCACTTTTTGTCAAAGTCCATGATTTCTTTAATATATTTAAATTCTGATCTTATTACGTCTTTTAAACGATCACTTGCATTTAGATTTGATAATTCAATTTCTACGGGAGAATCATAAAGATCACTTACGATCGCTTCGTTTACAATATCTTCGATGGCACTATCACATTCTGGATGAAGTGCCATTTCGCGGTAACGACGAATTAAATCATATTCGGTTCTATAAACACCTTCAATATCTACATATTGACCATAAAATCCAGATTGAATAAAATAGTCAACCCCGTCCTCATTATTAGGAGGAACGGGGGAAACTATAGACTTGGATTTTTTTTCATTATCCTCAATCGAAAAACCAAAAAGTTTCGCCATTTTATAAAAATTAAACTGCTACTATGATATATTTAGTTAATATCTTGACCACCTGCAATAGCAGAATTACCTTTAACTGCTTCCCACCAGAGAATTTGGAACTCTACAGTGAACTCCTGAATGGTTGAAGTACCGTAGTCAAGAGGAATTGCGCCAAGAGAAGTTGGGAAAATATCATAGAAATGATATGCTCTCAGCGTAGAACCATCACGATCTAACTGATAAACGAAAGCATCGGCGGTATAACTTGCTGGGTTTGTTACTCCAGTGTTATCTGAAACTCTGTTGATTTTATTCATCCAGTTTTCAAATGCTGAACGAATTGCAAAATCAGTGTCGTTAATAACTGTAACTGTCCAACTTTCAAATGTTCTGTCACCAGCAACTTTTAAAGTTCTTCCTCTGAATGGAACATCAATAGGTGCAACATTAGATGCAGGTAGATTAGCACCCTTAACTAAAAATCTTGCTTTATCAAGAACATTAGCATCTGTTGCAGCAATATCGGGGAATGATAGTACAACTTCAAAAAGATTACTTCTTGCTCCACCGCCGGTTAACTTACTCTTGAAGTCCGTAATCTTTCTTAAAGGAGGTGGATTTAGTTGATTTCTGGTTGCCATAGTTTTTTAAACCTCTAAATTAAAAGTTTCCGATTACTTCTTGGAAGTCAACACCAGTCTTAGTGGCGACGAAAGTAAGACCGATGAAGTTGATCGATCTTGCTGGTTTGATATAGACATCAGCAACAAACTCATTTGAATCAATAACTGCTGCTGTATTATTTGTTTCATCACAGACAAGAACATAATCAGTGATTCCTCTCTTAGCTTGAACATCGCGTAAGAATGGTTCAACAGTATTTACAAAATTGGTTCTTGTAATTTCATCGTTAAATTCAAAGAGTTGATCCTTAGCAGCTGCTGAGATTGCATTCTCAAGATAGATAAACAAGCGACGAACGTTAATTCTGTCAAATGCTGATGATTTTGCGAATGCAGTTCTATCACCGAATAGGATGATTCCAGCGCCAGGTGAAAATACAACTGGGTTAATTCTGTTCGAATAGAGACGATCTCTCTGTGCCTTTGTTGGATTGTACGCTAACTTAACAGCATTTAAGATAGAACCCCTAGCAGTTCCTGCTGGTGAATACCATGGGAAATTATTAATATCGGTTCTAGCGCATAGACCAGCAATATCACCATTAAGTGGAACATATCTAAAAGTATCAGAGAATCTGTCATACATGTACTTATAACCACTATCAAATACTCCATATGATGAAGATGCCACCGATGAGTAGAAATTGATAATATTATTAGTTGTATTCTCTGCAGAATTAACTGTAACGGCAGTTTGAGTTGAAGTATCTGTTAGAGATGAAGATCTATATGGCGAAATAAATGCAACTGCATCCTTTCTTAGTTCTGCCACAGAAATCAATTTATTTGCTAGTGATTGGGCAGTAACAATATCATATGCCGCAGATCCCATTAGAAGAAAATCAATTTGGTGATTTTCAGTAGACTCGAAGTTATCATAACCTGCTGACAATTCAGAAAGAGATGCTGTAAGAGCGCCGCTAGTTGTTATACCAGACTTACCGCCGTAATCAGTACCTCCAGTTAAAGTATATGTGATAGCACCAACTGAGGAGAAAACAACTTTATTGTCAGCATCTTGATCCCAACCACCGTTTGCAACGAGATTGAATCCAGAAACATATCCTGTAGTTACAATTCCTGCTGCAGCACCACCTAATCCAAATACATAATTTGAAGCAGCACTATTTGCTAGATATTTTCTCCAATACGAAGAACTTCCAACAGAGAATTGTGCATCAGATGCTTTTGAAAGATTTAAGTGCTTCTCTACGATAGTACCTGCGTTTCCAGTTAAAGTTCCCAAGGAATCGATAACTACTACGTGCATTTCATCAAATCTTGAATTTCTTGCTTCGGCATATGCTGAAGTTCCTGGTTTTGGTCCAAGAGCATTCCAAGAAATTGTGGAAGTTGGAGTAGATTGTGAAGTATTAGTCGTTAATCCAATCGTTTGTAAATTATACCAGTCAGATGCTGATGTATAAGATGTAGTTGCAAATGAAGTTGACTGTCCATTTGTATGAATTGCAACGGTTCCAGAATTAGAGAAAATCCAAGTTCCTAACTGCAAATAATCTACGTTAGTTTCCGTACCAATACCAGATACGTGACTTAAAACTTTTACAGAAACGGATTGTTGCCCAATTTCTGTTACGATTCCTTTTAAATGCCCATCAAGAGTGGATGTTGATCCTGCTCCTGGATTGGGTCTACCTACTACTGATTGAGTAACACCATATCCAATTTGGATATTTGTTGTATTAATACCACTTAAAATTTGATCAGCTCTTGCATCAATAACTGCTACCTTTAATCCATTTGCCCAAGATCCGGGATTCTTAGCAGAAAAGATTGCATTAGTGAGAGCATTTTCATCATAACCAAGTTCATTATAATGCTCAATACTCTTGATTTTAATACTAGATGCAGTACCTACAAAAGAGTTTCTTAGTCCAGAGTTGTCTGCTCTTACTACTTTTAATGTACCACCGTATGATAAGTATGACGAAGCTACTAACCAACTTTCGTAATGCTTATCTATTGTCTGTGGGTCTCCAAAATTGTTAAGTAAATCATTTTCATTATCTACAATAGTTGGAACATCTACAGGTCCCTTAACAAATGGTGCGACCAATCCTGCAATTTTATTTGCTGAAGGGACTACTCTTCCAAAAGTTAAATCAATTTCTTTTACTACAATTCCAGGAGATGCTAAATTTAGCGGCATTTTTTTTCCCCTACAAGTCCAGAATTATTCTGAAACTATTTATTAAAAAGGTTATTTTCAGAGAAGAAACGATGCATGAACAGATCACCAATCAGGATATTCCCACTCTATTTTAGAAGATAACTTCTTTCTTGATTGTTGTATTCTTTTTATTGTACATTCTTTACATTCATATGAATATGAAGATGACATAACATGCTTTTTGCGAGTCCTATAAAAATCATCAATTAAATTTTTTCTCTTCTTACAAACCCTACAAACTCTTTCATTTAAGTATAAATGTTCTATTTCAAACTGATCATTTAAATCCATCACGTGTAATCCCACATATAAGATCTATCACCATACTCATCGACATTCCATACTTCCATTGGATTATTTTCATTTTTTTGACCAGCAAATATCCATCTATCTCCAGTTTCCTGATCGACAGTAACCATGACATCATCTAATCCATCAGAAATAAATCCAAATGGTGACATATCTTGTTCAATTTGATTTTTTTGCTCCTCATAAATTCTTTTGCGGACATCATTATCCGTCATTTCTTTAAAGTATGGTTGAGCAACTAACCAAGAAAAAATGACAAGACACATTGCTAAATCATCATTACATCCTTCTTCTGCTTCAAAGGAATTGTGTCTCTGGGCAAATGTTGTTAATTCTGATATAATATCATAATCAGTTGTTAGCAACTTATCATCCTCCATCAAAGTCTTTAAATTAGAACATCCTAGTTTTTTAACTGCAGCGGTCATTCTCACTCCAAGTTGAGATTTTTTCCCACTAAAACCAGATCCTACAATTTGTCCTGCTCTACCTTTCATTGCACACATGAGGACATTATCATATTCCAAATCAAAATGTAAAATATTAGATACCTGATCGCCAATATCATTAACTTCAATCAATAACCAAGCATCATTGTATCCTTTTGCGACTTCATATATGATACTTGGAAATAACATTGGTTTTATTTCATTGTTTCTATATTTTGCTACAACTTTATATGGAAAGTTAGTTATATCAAAAACAATAAATGCAGAGTAATCATTTCCAAGTCCACGAGCAACATCGACGGTCATTAGATAATTATGTTCTTCTTTTGGATTTTCATAAACATCCAATCCAGCGTTTCGTTTAATTGGATCATCATATACAAGATTTCGAAGTTTTGCTGGATTGATAAGTGTATTGACAGATCCTAAGAATTCGCATTCAAACTCAACTTTGAATTGTTGTTCGGAAGTGTTAGCAATTGTTTGCTCTTTCCAATGATCGTCTCTTCCAGGAACTTCAGACCAGTGAACGTCTGTAGGTACATATCCATTCTTATTGCGCTCAGCATCGTGCCACATGCGGTAGAAGTGATTCATACCACGTGGTGTTGAGACTATAATAACTTTAGTGCTCTGTCCAGAAGAAATGGTAGGATAAACAGATGCAAAGAAGTCATCAGCAATATGGTTCGGAATGAAAGCAAACTCATCCAAAAATATAATATTATATGATCCTCCACGAACAGCAGAGGCGCTTGTAGAAGCAGCGACAATTTTTGACCCATTCTCCAGTTCTAAACTACCTCTGTTCCACTGGAGAACCCCTTGCTGCATCCATTTAGGTAGATTCTCATATGCAAGTTGTAATCTTTGAAGAAGATCCCTAGCAGTGGATGCTTTGTTTGCCAGAATTGCAATATTTACATTATCATTGAAAACTGCATAATGTAAAAGATATGAAACGCAAGTTGTAGATTTGCCTGTTTGTCGAGGCATCTTGCAGATATTAAATCTATTCTCGTGGAATCTAGAAATTAATTTTTCTTGAAATGGATATAGTTTGAATGGAACAAGTCCATGATCCAGAGAGACAATTTTAATATAATTGCGAGCAAAATAAACAGGATCTTCTTTACACTTTAAAAATTCAATAATCTGCTCTTGGGTCCATTGAATTGGTGTATTTGCTCTCTTTAAATTTGGATTTGAAAGATAAGCATCAGTATTTTTAAGTTGAATATCTTCGATTGGCATAAAAATTACCTACTAATCTCTTCCCAGTCCAGTGATGCAAAAACATCAGCACCAGCAGTATCAGATGCAGCTACCAGTGTTAATTCATAAGGAGTTCCAGTTAGTCCATTTCTTTCTAACTGAAACTTAAATAATGCTTCTTTAAGAATATCAACACTTGCAGAAGATTGATTTGCTGATGTGAAGAAACCAGATGCTAATATTCTTCCACCACTTACAGTCCCTCCATCAATCTTATATTCCACAGCACTATCGGCACCAGCACTGATCCAAGTTCCGCCACTAGTAGTTGCTGATGCTCTCATTTGCCAATTATATTGTGGTCCATTTCCAGTACCCATCAGTGATAGTGCAGTCAGAATTACAATCGCATCCAATCTATTTGGAGAAGATTTGAGGCGAATAGAAATAACAGGATAATAAGTTCCAGCAGGAGTTGGTAAATCTACTGGTGATGTGATTGGTGTTTGAACTGCTTGTTGTAATCCACGCAATTCATAACCACCTTCTGAAATCACGGAAGAACAAACTTGTTTGAGAGTACTAGCACTAGTTGTAATTCCAGTATTAGCAATCTCATATCTCAAAGGAAGAGATGCTGTTGTGATATAAGTTGATTGAATTAGATTTGCGTGATGGAACGAATGTGCATGAATGAACTTCCCATCAATCACAAATCCCATCCTGACTGTACCAAGACCCAACCACTCAATATCCATCCAAAGAATTTGTGCTTTAGTAATATCTAATGTAATACCAGAAACACCAGTTCCATCTAACTTATCAATATTCCAATCAGATTGTGCAACTGAAGTTGAAGTTCCAGTAGACAAACTTCTCTCTACAAAATAAGGTGTTGTATCATTAATCTCAAAATACATTCCATTATCGGCACCAAAATAACCAACTCTCTGTCTTAAGTTTGTTTTTGGTGTAGCAGGAACGAAGGTATTTAAAACAAGTAAAGATTTTCCTGGTTGATATGAGAATGTTTTTGTAGTTTCTCTAATAACCGAATCACCACTTGTAGTTCCAATTCCAATATTAATTAATCCTTGAGTGGTTACAAAACCAACGGTAGAACCAGTTCCTATAACCAAACTCTCCCAAAGATTATTGTCTCTATATCTGTGAGATGAATCAAATAATGTAAGAGGATTTGATACTCTTGTTCTTCCAAAAGCATCTGGATTTACACTTACTGGAAATCTATTGATATTATCAACAATTTTACCATCTCTGGTTGCAATACCATTAACTTCAAATAGAGATCTTTCTTGATTTAGGAAGTCCTGTGTTGTTATATTCCACTGAGCCATGAATCACTCACCCCACGATAATCTTTCTGGTCTGTATCTTTCTGCGTTCTTTACTTTAATTGAAGTAGACTCTGTTGGATACACATTGTGAACGATTGCTCCAGGATATTCTCCCTGCAATTGCTCTGCTAGTTCATTTTTATTCATCATTTTACCTTCAACTTCCATACGATAGAGTCTTCCTTGCCAAACAACATCGGCAAGAAAAGATTCTTTAGTGATTTCTGGTTGTGATGCATTCATATAGAGATTTCCGTTAAAATCTCCAGCAATATTAATACTTTCCGAAAGAAATTGTTGAAAACTTTTCATTAGTTGCACCTCCAACGGCGTAGTGCTTTATTAATTCTTGAATCTGGATCTCTTGCAGTTTCTGTAGAAGTCAGTTTAGACTTCATTCCTTTCATGCGACGACAAAAGTTAGCGCGGCGCTTTGCTCTTTTACCTTTTGGTTTCTTTTCAGTTACGGCAGTTTGTAATTTTGAACCGGGATTTTCCCGACGATATGCTTTTACTGCAGCGGGACTTAATCCGTCAGTTTTGTCTTGACGATTAACCTTTTGCCAATCTTCGGATAATCCAAAATCTTCTCTCCAATTTGAATACTCAACTAAATCATTCTCTCCTTCATACTCTTGATTTAATTGTTTTAACTGATTGTTATATCTATCTCCACCAATTTTTGATGTTTTTCTTTCTTTATCAATTGCCCTATCAACTGCTGGTTTTAATTTGCTAAGTAAATATGGAGCTGCCGCTAAACCAGCACCAATAGCAAGTTTTCCAAGACCTTCATCAACTATTTCGCCATCTAGTTCATAATGCGCTACTTGTAGTTTCTTTTTAGATGGTGCTTTTGCCTGTTTGACAAATCCGCCAGGAAGATTTGGCAATTGTGGTTCTGGATCTCCAGATTTTCTTTTTGGACCTTGACCTGATGGATATACTTGAACTCCTCCACCTAGTCCAGAACCCGGTTTTAGTTTGACTGATGAACCAACACTTTCGGATTTCATTTCACCACTATCAACATAATCTGCAGCAGAATCAAGATAATCTGCTGCTTTAGTAATTTTTGATTGAACCCACGCTTCTATATTCCCCTCACCTTTCATTTTTTTCTTTAGTCTTTTGACTGCAGATGCAATAGTTGCAAGTTCAGAGCGAGCCATTGAATGCTCATGATCATAAGACTCTGGAAAATTGCCAGGATGTGGTTTATTTGGATCGTATTTTTTACCTAAAAGACTTGGCATAGAATATAAATCCCAAAACTTAGGTCCATAAGAACATTCTGAGCGAGTTTCATCTTTTTTACATTTTGGGCAATATCTGAGCATTTCTCCTTCCTCATTTACTTTTACACAATTATTATATGTTTTGCCAAACATTTTTTTAGTTCCTTTCTTTTTATAACCTGGCCAACACTTTTGCCCTTCATTAATTGCAGTTTCTTCTGATTTTGTTCCCCAGTTATCAGCACCAACTTTACGACATTTGACTAGTGCTCCAGACGCATATGCACTTGGCCAAACATCATATCTTGATTTTACTTTGTGATAGCAAGCATCTTTAGTTCCACTTCCTTTGCTTGGTCTATCTTTTTGTGCTTCGTTAAGTTCCATTGATTCCTTAATTCCTGGTTCTGCTTTTACATAATTTTTGTCTTCTTTACCTTTAGCAAAGGTTGGAACATTTGTTGGTCTTGCTGCTCCAGATTTTTGTTGTTGATTTTTATCTCCTTCACGTTTGCGACGAATCGCAGATTTAATCAAAGATTCTCCTTTATCACCTTTTGCCTTTAATGCTTTTAGTCTGCTACTGCTAAAACATTTTGGTGTTTTAGTTTCTCCGGGTTCGTTTGCACATGGAGAACCATCCGCTTGAACCCATCCGGGTTTTCCATCTTTTGAACTAGAACCTTTAAACCAATGATGTAGTGTTCCTTCTTTTACATCTTTAAATTTTTTATGATGCTTTTTAGCATCTGCTTCCATCTTTTTCAAACGAGTATAATAATCTGGAATTTCATCAAGATGTTGAAGAGCAATATCAGTTGCAAGATCTTTATCTTTAGTGTGCTCATGTTCTATGGGAATTCCCATTTTAAGTTGATTCTTCACAAAAGAAACTTCAAGACGATGTTTCTTTGCAATTTGTTCAACTGTTTTATGGGACTTTATTTCATGCATTTCGTTAAAGGGAGACTTGGATTTTGTTTTTTCACCTTTCTGTCTTTTTTTGCGAGCAGCACAATGAGATTTCTGAGAAAATCCTTGAGGATTATCACAATCAATTGATCTTTTATATTTGTCAGACCAACTCATTAGAATGTACGTTTACTCTTTATTATTTAGAAAACCTTGTTTGAGTAACTTTGATAATTCTGAAGTAGATCCAACAAAAATCGCATTATTCATCGTATTATTTGTTGTTTTGACGTTATCTTCCTCAACTTCTTTAAGTTTTTTCTGAAGATCTATCAATTTATCTGTGACATCACCAACATTTTTAATCAATTGTCCCGCAACTTCATATGCTCTTGGACTGCCACCTTCTCCCGCCAACTCCATAATCCCATCAATTGCTTCTTGTCCCTTTTCAATTAGAGAATATAAATTTGCGCGAGTATATTCATAATCTTTTTTAATATCATTTGTATTTGTATTAGGAGAAGTTAGTTCACTTTTTACTTCTTTTTTTGTCTCAACAATACTACTTTCGACATTTAAAGCAATATCTAAACCTTCATAATTGTCTTTCATAATTTATTAAATATCTTTTTGTTGGGTTGGACTATAGGTTTTAGAATCTCCAAAAGATATCCATTCCTCATCAAATCCAAAATCATCTCCCGGTTGTGCAGTAATAGGATCTGGTTGTACTGTATATCTCATTTCTCTCTTGGCAGTTGAAGTATTTGTATCAGTATACATATCAACTTGAACTTTTCTGATAAGTCCATCTGTAGAATCTGCAATAGGACCAAACAGATATGTTTTGACTGTAAAATTAAAAGTATAAATTAGCACTCTTCTTGTTGAAAAATCACCTTCGTAATCATCGGTGAATGTTACACTATCTAAAATAACTGGAGTATCTCTTTTTTCTCCAATAGAATCTATTAAGTCAACTGTCAAATTAAATGATGGTTGAAAAAATGGCAAAATTTGTTCTACAACTTGTAAAGCATCATCTTGCAACTTTGATATTAAATTTAATTGAAACCCAATGTTATAAGGAACTGGTAAAAATACTTTTTTTATATTAGATCCTGAAACTGCACTAAATGTTTGGGTAATATTTGCCTTTCTTGTTGGATCATATTGAATTGAATTCATTTCAAATGCCAGTCTTGGCAAAGTCATCGCAATTGGTTTATTTAATTCTGGTTGCTGCTCTATTCTTGCAAGAAACTTTTGAATAGGTCCATATGCCAGAGGTACTTTAATTTCACTAATACTATCATCAGAAGAATCTTTATGTCTTACATAAATCTCATTAAAAAGAGTTCCAAAAGAAATAGCAGTTCTTCTAATAATTTCGTGATAATAATAGGTTCCTAACATTAATATACCCCAAATGGATTGGATTCTGAAAAATCTAATATGCTATCTGATGCAATTTCGATTTCTTGATTTTCACTGTATTTATCATATTGATCCCAATTACTATATGATCCTACCAAATATGTTGCTGCAGAATCGGATCCAACCACAATTTCTCCAGCATAGAATCCTTTTGTTGCAGTACTGTCTACGAAAGAAACCTTAAGAATTTTTGTATCTTTATCCCAAGACTTGACTCTTCCTTTGGTTCCAGATGTAGATCCTATAATTTCCTCATTGAAAATAAATGTACCAACTCCAACCAATAAAGGTGGATTTTGTATAGTAACTATTGGATTTGTTGTATATCCAATTCCGGGATTTGTAATTCTGATAGATTGAACTGTTTGTCCAGCACCAATTACTGCTACTGCAGTTGCAGTAGTGCCTCCACCAACTGGAGGATTAATTGTAATTACAGGTGGATTAACATACCCAAAACCATTATTAGACATGTCAATTTTATAAACACCTTGCTGTGTAGTTTCAATGGAACACGTTGCTGCTGCTCCTGTACCTCCTCCACCACTAATGGTAATTTTGGGTGCTACTGTATAACCAGTCCCTGCATTTGTTAGAAGTATTGATTGTACAGATCTAACTCCACCAACACTTGTTGTAATTGCAACTGCTGTTGCAGTTGTACCATTAATTGGAGAATTCTCAAAAGTAACAGTTGGTGTTGATGTATATTCGTAACCATCATTGTTTAAAAATATTTCTCTTACATATCCAGTAGAAACATAAGCATTAGCAGTGGCAAGTTGCCCAGCACTAATTAATTGTAGAGTTGTTATATAACCCTGATCTTCAATTTGAGTATCAATTTCGTCAATAGTTGTATCAATAACCTCATCCTCATATTCAAATAATTCACATTTTAATTCATAAACATATAGTTTTCCTAATTGGTAAAAATTAACCTCATGCTCAACAAATTTTACCTCAAATAATCTTTGCCCTAAAGGAAAATAGACTAAATCTCCTTCTCTTGGTCTTGAATTTAATTCAATCTCAGGATCAGTTTCTTCTAAGAAAGTTAAAATGAAATCTTCAAATCTTTCTTTCGATACTATTAAACTTAACTCATCTTTTAAACTCATACCAAATTTAGTAAGAATATCTCCCTGCCCTGTGTAACCATCATAATTGTTTATATAAGCTTCTATAGCAAAATTATCATCAAACTTTGAAGATTGAATTTCTTTTATTATAGTTTGCTTCCTTACAAATTTTCTAGGAATGTAGATAACATCTATTCCATAAATTTTCAGTTGCTCATTTATTAAATCTTGTACAAGTCTTTGTTCGTTAGGAGAACCTTGTAAGAAAAAAGGATTAAGTGCCATTATCCAATAAAATCGTAAGGTGGAAGTTCATAATCCATAGACATTCTCTGTACGATGTCTGCTATTTCTTTCTCCCCATCCTCATATAATTCTCTCCCATTTAGTTCAATACCTCCGGGCAGTTTAACTCCTCTAAATTTAATCAGATTTTGTCCCCATTGTCTCTTCATTAGAGCAGTCAAATATCTTTTCAAGAAACTGTCATTATAAACTTTAGTAAAATCATTTGGATCTAAAATTCTATAACAATCAATAATTATGAATGTATCTTTTGATTTTGCATTCCAATCTATATCAATATATAATCTATTCTGTCTTTTATTAAATCTAATTTGTTTATCTGGAGATAATAAGAAATCAATATCTTCAAGATAAGTTTTTACCATAGCATATTGTAAAAGTTCTACGGAATTAAAATAATAAAGATCATTTAAAAATAGTTGATATTTAATACTCCACATACCCCCAGATATTGTGCTTGTATCAAATTTAAAAATCTTTTCGATTCCTATTACTGAATCAGGCACTTGAATAAAGTTTGAATTTTCGTAAAAATTGAAAGTTGTAGTTCCAATTCCTGCAATATTTGCACTTCCAGTAGTAGTTTGAATTCCAACACCATTTAATGGATCTGCTTTACCCCTATTTAAATCTTGTTCGGTTATTTTATATTTTAAATACATTCTTTCGACACCATCAAAGTGTCTCTCGTGAAAATATTGTAACGCATCATCAACAAGATCATCTATTTGATCATCATCTAAATTTATTTCCAAAACAGGGGCACCAAGTCTTCTTAGACAGTAATCTATAAGTTGTTGTCTACTTGCAGGTTTAGACATTAATAAAATCCTCCGTCTATTGCGTTTGACCAAGCTGGAATTCCAGCATTATCAGTTGTCATTATATAGTTAGTATAATCAATTCCACTTCCGGGACTTGATGTCGAAACTATAAGTCCAGTTGCATTAAAATATGGCATTCCAAAAGAAGAAAATGATCTATAATTTAAACCACCATAAATGTATACACTGTCTTGAAAAGTACTGAGACCAACAAAAGTTGATACTCCAACTACATTTAAATTATTAACAGTTGCGATTCCAGTTATGATACCTTCACGAGCAATAAAAGAATCAAACTTTAAATCATCTCCTATCGTTAGATCACCATCAATAAAAACATCATTTTTAAAGGTGCTAATTCCAACAAAAGTTGATATGCCACTTACATGAAGTGCTCTTACTGAAGCTATACCACCTATTACATTTTCCGCAACATATGCTTGACCACCAGAAGATCCAGAAATGCTGGATACAATTTTTATAGCATTTTGTTGTCCGACTCTTACTTTAATATCAGACATTATCTGGTAACTCCTTCTGTTACGAGAACCATACCCTCAATAACTTTATTTTTTATACCAAATTCATCTGTCAACAATACATCATAAACATATCTTCCTGGTTTTAAAGAAGACGTTTGGACCGATGATAATCTAATTAATATTTTACCTGCCGTTGGAGGATTTTCAATAGAAGTTGTAAAGTTTACTGCAGATGAACTACCAGACCACTTTCTCATCTGAGATGTTATTGTATAACCAGTTAAGTTAAAAGAAGAATTTGTTGATGCTCCTTCTAACGTAAAAGATTGACTAAAATCACTACCAGAGTTTACAACTATATTGCTGACATATACTGCAGCCATGTATTTTTTAGATCTCTACTTTTTATTTATTAAAGATTTCCACCCACAACACTTAGAGATTTGATAACCTCTTGTTGCTTTAGATAAAGTTTACAATATAGTTTTGAAAAATTTCTAAGTTCTTCAACACTTAGATCATCAATAACTCTTGAATGCTTTTCAAATTCGAACATTTTATCCACCGTTTCCAGTTTAATTTCATTTGGATCCATTGATAATTTCCCTTAGTAAAGATTTAATTTCATCAATATCTTTTTTAATTTCATCCAATTCTTGTTTTTGAGAATTTCTATGATTTAAACTTGCCAGATATTGATTATAAGCATTATTATCGCAATTTACTATCGCACCAGTCTGTTCATCACGATACAAATTTGAGTGTCCTTTTACTGATAACATCATACCATCGCTATAGTTCTTAGATCTTTAAATATTGGAACATTAGATTGATCTCTACTTGATATTACAATTTTAATAGTATATCCTGTAAAACTTCCAAGATTGGATGCAGTATACTCATATTCTAAAAATTGATTTTCTAGACTTGTAGGAACTCTAACATCTGGCAAACCACTATTTTTAGATGGATCTACCACATCAGGATAACCATCTTGATTCATATCAATTGTTAAATTATCATATCCTGGGAACAATTCAAATTCCTGAGAAACTTCGCTGGAATCTGGTCTTATAAGACTATATAAAACTCTAAAATCTGAATTTGCAGGTCTGTAAGCACCCAATAGAACTCTTAATGAGTTTGCAGGATTTTGAAGATTTACTGTATTGGAAATATAAATCGCCGCATGTGGATCATTGGTAAGACTATTTACTCGGTTATCTGTAATGTAATCTCCTATAGGGGAGTTAATTCTATTTCCAATCAAGTTTGTTGCTGTTTTTTGCCAATAAACAATAGGAGATAGATTTGGATTTGTTGTATTTAAATCCATTTTTAGAATCAATGACTTCTTGTTTGGCATGAAATCAAGATAAGTATTCTCATTAACCTTTGAGCATATTAATCTAGATGATGAGAGTTTATTCTCCACATTAAACTGAACTGGTTCGTATTCTTGATCTATGAAAGAATTTTCTGTACCATCAACACTAGTTGCGCTTACAGTTCTTATTTGACCACTATATGAAGTAGATGATCCAGGAGTTATTACCAATGCATGTGGTACAATTGTATCATACATGATATTTTCTGTAGATGTTAAATTATCTCCACCACAGGCAGTTTCTGAATTGAATGAAAGCAATGGTGAATTTGCTGGATTTCCGGCAAATCCTTGATCAGAAGATCTATTGGTAGAATTTGAATCAAAATTAGATCTATCAAATTCAATATAATGACTATCGATATCATTATCTCCGTTAGAAGAGATAATATGCTCTTTATTAATTCTCCTAAGAGATACACCACCCATTTCATACTTATAAACTAAAGATTGAGTAGGATAACTTAGTACTAATGTCGAATCTATACCTCTAGTAATTCCTGTCAATGTTCCCTCACCTAAAGATACATACTTAATTATTTCATTCTCAATCAAGGCATATCCTGGATTTGTAGCACTAACTGGAATTCCTTCAAAAGAATTGAAATTAGTAGTAGATGCGACACTAATTGTTGTGTCTGAGGAAGACAATGGCAAAGATAGAGATGATGGTGAAACGTCACTTTCCGCATTTTCAATTTTAACTTTATTCAAACTTGAATACATTCCATGATTGAAATGATTTACTTTAAAATAATTTCCAGAATAAACTCCACCCACTGGAGTCGAAGATCTAGCATTAATTCCACTAATAATCTGAGGATTATTGCTAGTATCATAGTAAACTAATGTCGAAACCCCTACATTAAATGATTCACCTTGAACATTAGAAAGATATAAAGTATCTACTCCTGTTATATTGGTAATGCTAATGATAGCATCTCTTCCTGAAGATGGAGAAATATCAGAAGTTACTATACCAACGACATCACCGATTGTATATCCATTTCCTGGATTTGCTACACTTATTGCAGTTATTGAAGAAGTTCCAGTAGAAACGTTAGTAATGTTCAATCTGAGACCTGTTCCTCTTCCAGATATGGAATATGTCCCCACATTACTTGCTACAGTATAATTAAATCCGCCGGTAGTAATTCCAACTGAAGAAACGGAACTTCCCGTTCCTACAATATAACCATAAACATCTAAGTTTGATTGAATTGATACTTTTCTACCAGTAGTTAAAATTCCAATATTTGCAGTATTAGTTGTTGTTGTAATTCCAAGATTGATTCTTCTTGGTAAAATATCAATAGAATTGGAATTTAAGGTAGGTACATACCCATTACTTTGATGTAGTGTGGGACTATCAAAATAAACACTTCCAGTACTAGTTGCGAATCTTGCCTTATATAATTTAAATTTAAGATCTTGATACTGGTTTTCCGTCCATATAGTACCGTTTTGTGACTTAAATAGACTTCCTATTGCAAACTGTGTACCATATCTTATTGATTGAGAATCTGGAAGAGTTGCTGTTTCTATAGTTTTTTCTCCCATTTCAGCAATCCATACTTGATATTTGTCGGATTGTGCTGAAGTTAGAACTATAGCGTATTCAGAATCTGGAGCAAGATAAATTGGATATGGGAAAGTTACTCTTGTTGGTACTGAACCATCTCTCGAAACATTAATATCTGATGGTCTAAGAGTTACTGATTTACCTAAAACTGTTCTAGTAGGTCTACCAAGTTCCATAGTTCTAATTTGAACATTCAATGGAGCATTTCCATCATCCTTACTTGCAAAAAATAAATCTATTTCAGTTAAGAAAGCACCTTCTTTATCGTCATTTGGAGTTCCCCCAAATGCTGATAGTGATTCAATATCTAATCCACCAACACTAAATGATTGTGCTAGAGGGTCAACGTTAGGTGGTGGTGGGGGTGGTACAAAAATTACAGTAGTAATAGTTCTCTGTCTTTGTTCCCATGTTCCTTCAGATTTATAAACTGCTTCTCCAGAAGAAATAATATTACTTCCTGGTAATGGAGTTTCATTTGTTGGACTAGATGTAAGTCTATAAACTTTTGATCCTGTTTGAATTCTAACAGACGGTGGTGGTGTAGTATGAGGATCTCTAATATAAAATGCTCCTCTAAGATAACCACTAGCATCGGTAACCAATTTTAGATCTTTTACATATGCAACAGCACCACTAGTTTGACCAACCAATCTCATTCCAACAGTTAAATATCCGGAGAACAAACCTTGTTTCATACATGCTAAAGATTCCACATCAATATTTAAAATCTTCGAAGACGAACTATATGCTGCTGGAATAATCTCAGATGGTATATATGGATTCGTCGTATATGTTTCAGTTGGACTTTCATAACTGCCAGATTTGTGATTTGCTACTGCAATTCTAAAAGATATTGCCCTAATTGATTGTCCAGAACTTGAAGTTATAGTTCCAACTACTTCTTCACCAACAACAAATGCCCTTGAAGATCCATAAGTTTGTAAACTGGAGTCTGTGGCAATTTCAACTAGTTTTGGAACAAAATCTACACCACTATTTCCATCAAGGAATTGATAGTATCTTGTAAATGGTTTTAAATTAGTAACTGTAAATTCTGTATTTCTGGACCTCATGTAAACTTCTTGTCCAGACTGAATTAAATTGTCTTGAGTAAATACTCCACCCCAACCAAATGCCCATGTAGTGACTAATCTATCTTGTAAACGGATAGTTCTAACCCAGTTATCAGCTTCTGGATGTAGAGATATTGATCCAACATATGAAATAATATTAAAGGGGTTTACATTTTCTACTTTTGTTGCAAATGTTTGTTTAATCCATTCAACTGATTGATATTTTAATAAAACAGCATCATCTTTTTTCTGAACATTGGAATCGAACAATGCATAATTTGTTCTTGAATCAATTTTTTGATCAGAAATATTTTCTAATGGCGTTAATCTTAAACTTATACTATTTTGAGATCTGATGGGTCTTAATTGATTTCTGTCAGTATCAACTTCAATACTCGAAACTCCCATATTAATTAAACTTTCATTTTTGAAGTCATCGACAAAAAATCCTGTTTTAAATCTATCTAAACCTTGAGCATCTCTAATTTGTAAAGTTTGAGTATTTAATTCCAGTAAAGAAAGTGAAGTAACTCTTTCTAAATTTTCTACCTTATCTTCCAGTCTACCAATATCTCTCATCGTATATCTTCTATTATCAATCATTAATATTCCAATATCTCTAGGATTATAAAGATATGCTGGAATTCTTAAAGTTGCAATTTCCATTACAGTGTCTGGAATTTCTGGTTCTCTTGGTTGTAAAGAAGGAATTCCCTGCTGAACACCAAAAACTCCAAACTTATCTAAGTATAACTTATCAATTCTTCCAAGATAGAAACTGTATCCAACAATCGAATTTTCATTTGGTTTTAAAATAACCTTTGGTTCATTACCAAAATATCTCGAAGAAAAGTCAAATGGAGATGAAGAAATTCCAGCAAATGGGGAAACTCTAGGTCTAAAATCTAAAGTATCTGATGCCCTAACATTATTTGCACCAATGCTAGGAATATCACTAGAAAATCTTTGTTCACTATAACTGTTTACTGAGAAAACATCACCATTATCACTAGATGGTACAGAATAGTAATCAAATACAATAGTTAATCTTCTAGATGGAGGATTTTCGCCAAACTTTCTTACAAGTTTTGAGTAATCGTAATATTGTTCTTTCTGACCTTTATCTAAAGTAAACTTTCTTGTTATATCTCTATACTTACCGAGGGTAATCGAAGCAATTGGAGTATTAATTCCAGATTCTTCAAAAGTAACAGTCTCGCCAACATTGAATCTATTGTTGTTTAAGTAAACAATTCCCAAAACATTTGAAGATGGTTTTGTTACTACTCTAGCAACTGTATTACTAATATCACCAACTATATTTTCGCCAATGATAGCGTTGGTAGTAACATTTGCTATTGAACTAAATGATAATTGGTCAAGAGAAGGTGCAGAAGAATCTAAAGATTCATATACTGAAACTACATTTACTACATCAGGATAATTTAAAGATATTTCTTCGTCTTGAACTCTTAATCCATAGTAAGAATTATAAGTTAAACCATCATTAATTGAAGTGCTAATTCCTGTACCAGATTCTTTATTTCTTGAAAAGAATACATCTAATACTTTACTTTTAACAAATTGCTTTTCTTTTGATTGAATACCTGTTTTTATAAAAGTTGCATTAATTGAAGCAATCTGTTTATTGGAAATATTTGAAAAAGTAACATTTCTAGAATTTGAATCTAAAGTTACTTTATCAGAAGTAAGATTTTCAATTGTACCGTCAGAGTAAAAAATAGAATATCTTTCTTCATCAAAAGGTGTAAAGATTACAAAAGATGTACTTAATCCTAAGTTAAAATTGCTGAGATTTACAGTTAATGAATTGCTAGATGGAGTAAACGTTGTGTTTGATTGTGCAGAAAATGTTAATGTAGAATTACTTAAATTAACAGAAGCAACATTAAAATTTGGTAACTCCGAATATAAAAATCCTCTTTGATCATTTAAAACTCTTGTTACACCCAAAGAAAATGCAACATTTGTTTGTGAAGATGGTAGTGTACCATCGCAAATTCCAGAAACAGAAGGAACTGCTTCTAAAATCATAGAAGTTTTTGTTGATCCAACTGTTACTACTCTATTATAAACTTCAGCAGATGCCCCAGTTCTTTGATATTTAATTATACTATCGCTAGTAATTCCCGACAGAGTATTTGGTGAAGATACAGTCGCAGTGCTTATACCGCCACTTGACGCACTAATAGTAATAATTTCAGATCTTAGTAAATTATTTAATTGAGTATCTGATACAAATGCAGTGCTAAATCCAGTTACTGATAGTGGTTGGTGGACAGACTTTACATCATTGATACCAAATGTTTTTATCGCTGAAATTGTTCTTGGGGGAGAATCTACTCCGTTAATTAGTATTTGTTCTCCAATTATAAAACTTCCGGATGTTTGTCTAATTGAAATTCTTGACGTTCCAAGTCCAGCATTGGCAACATACCCATTAGCACCACTACTCTTTCCTTTAATAAATGAAGTTTCTGGCAATTCAATAGAAGATATTGGTTGATTTAAAGTTAATTCTGTGTATGTTTGAATATCATATAAGTATAAGTCCCAATTTGTAGATGCACTACTATAAGAAGCATCAGTTAAATTGAAAGAATATACTCTCGCAGATCCAATCGTAGAACCTGATCCTACCGTATTGCTAGTTTTACGTCTGCTTTGTAAATAAACTATTTCTTTTTGTTTTGGTGCCCCAGATACGTTATTTACACGTACTAAATTACCCATTTCGAATGGAACACTTTGATTCTCAACAAATTGCTTTGTCCTTGGTTTAGGTACATCTACGATATCTACACCAGTTTTTTCAATATCGTAACCTCTGACGTATGCTTTTCCTGGAGAAAACTTAATACACATCAAATCATCTGATGGTGTATTTCCTTGATTAGTTTTTTCTGTTGGGAAAAATGCACCATCGTTACCTAAACGATCATTTAAAGAATTTGTTACTAAAAATGTAAACGGATTTACTACATAATTTCCAGATTCTTCATAAGTTCTTTGTGCAATATAATCTCTAATTAAAGAATATGAAGTTTTTGTCTCTATTTTTTTAATACTACCTTCTTCAATACGCAACAATTCTACAAAATCAATATCATTAAAATCCTCAATTGATTTTGTAGTTAGTGTTAATGATATTTTTAATCTATCTGCACCGGGTGCAGCATAATTTGTAAAACCTCTTGCATTATCATATAGATATTGATCATCTTTAGCAGTTATAATTTCTTCATTAATTTGAAGACCAACCCTGTAAGATGGTTTATTATCATAATAATCTAGAATTATCGTTTGTTTCTTAACCTTAACAAAAGTTCCTCTTATAAAATATACTCCATCACCAATAGAAACCGCAGATCCAATTTTTGTAGCATCTGTTGAGATAGTTGATGCAAATGGTGTACCAGCAGTTATGATGCTAGTTCCATCATCATAAGAAATTGATTCATTAGAGAATAATAATTCATTATCATTAAATTGTGAAAAAATATAATTAGAATCCGAATTAATGTACTTTACATATAGAGTAACGTATTCTACCTCATTATTATTTGGTAGTTGTACGTATTGTACGGAAGCACTTACACCAGATGTCTGACCAAAAATAGTTTTTCCAACATATTGTTCAGCGTATGATAAAATGTTTATTCCATACTGTGTTGGTGAAAGTTTTACAGCATAGAATTGATTGTCATATCCAATACTTCCGGGAATTACTACAGATCCCTCTTGAAATATATGACTACCAAAAGACTCTATTTGATCTTGTAATATTGATTGTAATGTATTTAATTCTCTGGTCTGTATTGCTCTTCCAGGATTAAATAATACCTTATAATAATTATTGTCTTTTGCCCCAATACCACTTTCGGAAAAATCGTCGAAATATGGACTTACGTTAAGATTTGTTTTTTGTGCCATTTCTTAGAATTCCAGAATAATTTTAAAGTCTTCTTTTTGTCTAGAACTTCTTGATACCGTTGGTCTATTATCAATATAGATTATATCTCCAGACTTACTATTTATCTCTGGATTTGCAAGACCATTTGTAAAGAATACTCCCAAATTTATAATTTTATTTGAGATTGTAGTAGTAATTCCTGTAAAAGAACTTACTGTCCCATTAAATCCACCTCCAATCTTTACGATAGGTTGTGTTGATGAAGGATTTGATGGATTGTATGAAGTAAAAGGTAAAATAGTATTATCCTCGGAGAAAAATGACGACATGCCAACAAAATCAGTATGTCCTATTCCATTTCCACCATTATAATAAAGTGATCTATCCTGAGAATACTTTAGTACCATAGTCTCAGCATCATATGATATAACGTTTCCATAAGCAATTCCACCACTTACATTTTGTCGAATTTTATCACCGACAGATATGGAACCACTTATGTTACTAAATCTGATGGAATAAACACCAGAAAAATCATTTGATGTGTATAAATTTGTACTAATGCCAGTAGAATCGTAAACTGTTGGATTTTTTAAAATACCAACCTGAGCAAATTTTGTATCTACTGGAAATTGCTTAGAAGTATCATCAAATCTTGCATAGACCAATACTTTGTCAGCACCAAGTTCACTGTAAACATCAAATCCATGACCCTTTGATGGTGGAATAATTGGAATTAATTCTGCATATACACTTGGAGTGTTTGCTGATGTAGTTCCAAGATCAACTAATCCATAAGTATAATTTTTTCCACCAGAAGTAACTACAACATTTGTTATAGAACCTGTTGCAGAATCAACTTCTAAAGAAACAGAACCTCCAGATCCATCACCGAGAATATTGCATGGTTGTCCAGTTGATAGAGTATATCCTCTACCACCATTTTTAACATAAACTTTTTTTATCTGATTCTCATTTAATGAAGAATTTCCATTATCTCTAACTACAGAAATTTGAGGATCAGTGGAATTTTGCCAATTGTTTGGTACAGTTATGTACTCTGTAGAATCAAATTTTATAACATCGCTAGGTGAAATAGTATAAAGATATTTCCAAACATATCCATCACCAAGTTTTGATGGTTCCAAATCTGTAAATGTTGGTTCAATTTGGGAAGAATTTCCCGTTGTATTGATACCTGTAGAACCGTTATCAATACAAATATAAACTCTATAATCGGAATTAAGCACATAGTAGTTTGCATCATACAATCTCATCGATCCTGTTGTTGGTGATGGATTTAATATACTATAATCTGGTCTATACATTTCATATTTTTGACCAGATATCCAATCTATCTTCCTAATAACTCTTCTAATGTTAGCACTTGTTACTTTTTTACCGTATAGGATAGTGGACTGGTAATGATTAGCATAATCTTCATTATCTATTGGATCTGGTGTAAAAGTATCCCACGTGGCACTTCTACCAAAACCAGATCCTTGTGGATTTGACAGTCCAACAAATACATAAAAAGAATTTGAAGAATCTTGTACAGAATCTACAAAGTTCGATGCATTAAGTATCCTAAACTGATCTGTTACAATTGCAGACATTTGAATATAGTTTTTTCTATATTTATACCGTCTTATAAAATCTTTTTAAGAGGTCCAATATTTCTCAATCCATATCCTCTTCGTTGAACTGTTGGGAAAGTTGTTAAACCAACATCTACTGTGTAACCAGATACTGCGATAGATACTGGAGACTGCCTTGAGAATCCTGATATTCTACCCCAAGAGAATTTGCCAACAATTGAACCAGTAGTTGCAATACCAACAACATTAGTTTGTGAATGAATATTGCAGGTTATAACACCGACTGAAGAATTAAATTGTTGAATATAATAAATGTTATCTAAGAATGTAGTTCCTACACCAACAACACTTGTATTATGATCAATAATTGAAGTAACTCCTCTTCCAACATAAGTATCAAAAATATAGATTGGATATCCTGTTGATAATCCACTAAATCCTGATGGTGAATTTAAAGTAAAACGAATTGCCATATTGGTGCCTATACCAGACACTGTTTGAATTCCAGTAATATAACCAGAGAAACCTTCAACTGTTGAAGCACTAACTAATTTATCCAGTACAAGATTTGGTAGAGGTACTAAAATATTTGGTGGATTTGTAGAAGTATAACCAAGTCCACCATTTGTAATATTGATTGAAGAAATTGCTCCAGTTGAGGAAACTGTTGCAGTTGCTGTAGCAGTAACTCCAGTACCAATTGGATTTGCGATATTTATTGCAAACGTAGATCCAGGAGTATACCCACTTCCACCATTTACAATACTTATTGAAGAAATAGTTGATGCTACGCTTACTGAAGCAGACACAGACGCAGACACTGGATCTTCTTTTCCAGAAATAATCAAGGCATCAAAATCAACTTCTAATGAATTTTCATAATCAAATAGTGATGCATTATCAACAAATATTTGATCATCTGTAGTGGAAAGATTTCTAATAATTTTAGCAGTTGGATAAATTTGTGCTTCTATAGAATCTCTGGATTTGTAAATATATTGTCCATTTATAATCTTATCTACTTTTTGCTTTGTCCAACTTAATGGTTTATAATATTGTATATCAATTCCATCGCCATTATATGGATTTGTTTGTATTTTATCTGATGATGAAATTTCAGTAACTGTTCTGGATGTTTGTGTAGTTGTTAATCCCAAATACTCATTATTTTGTAGCATTTGAACAGTATCACCCTCTTTTATTGTTTCACTTATATTAATCTGAGAACTGTCACTTAAACTTCCTCTATAGAAGAATATGGATATATTATCTTCTGGTTTTGGTGCGGAAGAGAATGTGAATGTAGTTCCTCCAGTAAATTGATAAGAAGCACCAGGTTCTTGTAGAACTCCATTGACAAAGATAATCAATAGAGAATCAAAATCGCTAATCAACTGGGATTCTATATCAAAATTATTCTTTTCAAAACTAAGTAAACTAGAGTTGTAATATAGTGGAAATCTAGTTCTACTTCCATCCTGATAGTTTTTAATATTATCAATATAATCTATTTGACCAAATTGCCAACCAGAGAAAGAATCTGTAAATGTGTCCAATACAGTTAATTCAAATTTTGAAACTGGACTTGGCAGTTTTGAATCAGTAACTAAACCAACCGGAGTAATTACATCTCCTTTTTGGAAACCAAATCCATTTCTGGCAATTTTGAAATTAGTTACTTGGAAAAGTGTCGATCCAATTCCAGTGGTTGCGCTAGCACCAACCTCAACGTCCAATAGCAACCCTATTCCAGTAGATGTTGTAGATCCCACACTCAATCTTGAAACGCCTGTAACGGGCAAATTGCTGTAGTTTGGTGGAGATATTATAATAGTTGGATTTGTATATCCACTTCCACCATTAACAATATTGAAAGATAATGTGCCACCAAGACCAACTACTGCAGTTATGCTTGACATTGTGCCAGTATGACCAGTCTGAGTTATTGCAACCGAAACTGGATTCCTATATCCAGAACCCCAATTTCCAGAAGTTCCAATTCCAATAGCAACAATAGATCCACCAGCACCTACAATTGCAGTAACAGATGCTCCAACTAATGGCGCATAACCTAATCCAGGAGTAGATCCTAGTGAAACAATTAATCCACCTCTTGGAAGTTCATTCATGTTTACATCATAATCAACAATTGATTGATTACCATTTGGCAATTTAACTCCAGCAAAAACTATACTACTAACGCCAACATTGAGATTTTCAATTATTGAATAATTATTGCCCACTTGCAGATCATTATTTTCTGTCAAAGGAGTTTGGAATATTCCATTAATGAATACTATACCATTTCCTGCCGTGGTTCCCAATCCAACAGTATTTGCTCCACCTACGGTTATTGTGTAAGTTTGTCCGATGCCAGTAAATCTTTCAGATATGTCGTCAAAAATTTGGTTTGTAGTATAATCTTTTCTTAAAAATACTCTTCCGTGGAAGTTAAAATTAAATAATGAAAGATTACTATCTTCTACAAATTGCTCATCGTTTAATGTATTTTCTAAGGAATCTGTAAAGAATACCTTATTTCTTTCTATGTTAAACGAACCCCTGTAAAGAGTTACTGAACTTACTCCAGAGTGTGTGGTTGCAGAAGATCCAACAAATCCTCTTTGGACATTGACAAGTGGGAACGTTCCGGCAAAGGAAATTGGTCCAGATGAAGTAGTTGCAAAACCAACATTAATAACTTTCATATATTCATCATCAACTTTTAGAATATCATTAAGGCGAATTGATGATATTCCAGTTAATGGAAATACTGAGGAAGCAGCACCAATTGAAGATCCACTATTGATATTGTAATTAAGTAATGAGTATGCTATTGGAGACTGCACAATATTATTGATAGTAATTAATGATTTTTCATTTCTCTTTACCATTTCAAATTGATGGGAACTTCCATAACCTACATTTGCAATTGTTACTGTAATTGGAGGATTTGCTAATGCATACTCTTTTCTAGTAGCAATTTTAAAGTTATCATTATCAATTCTAATAGCATAGACTTTTGCTGGAAGAAGATCGGTGCTTAATCCAGTGTAACTAAGTGTTGTGCCGATTCCAATTGCTGTTCCAGCAGATCCAACCGCAGTTAATGGTCTATAAAGCAGTTCTTCTCCAGTTTGGAAGAAGTGATCATCGATTGAAAATTTTCCAGTAGAAGTATCTAATGTTGAAGAACTTGATGGATTAAAAGTCTTCATAAAAATTGGAATTTCATTATATTTTAATTCAAATCCTTGATTTTCATCTTGATTATAAAATTCTGGACTAATATCATCAATTGATAATACTCTATTAGTTCTAACCTCAATATAATCTGTTAGTTTTTTATTTTTAAGTTTTAAAAATACTGAACTATTATCAACAGTATCAATATCAATTGATAAATCAAAATTATTAATAGTATCAACTCTATTTTCTGTTACAAATTTGTAGAGAATATTTGTATATTCTTTAACGGTCGTTGCAATACCTACATTTACATTTTCTAAAATTTCAGTGTCAGCGAAGTTTTTAAATCCACTAGGATGTAGTAAATCATTGACTGGACTTACTATAGTTTCCCAAGTTTGCTTACTCTTAACAGAATATGAAAGATTTTGATAGTAATCATTGTCTGCAATTACTTGATTATCTTCATCAAGTTTTCCAATATCATTTTCCCACCCTATTAATTGGGTAGAAGCATATCCAACATTAAAATAACCAAAAGATTCCTTTATGTTATCAATAGTTGCTAATGTTCCAGATTGCAATCCTCTGATAATATCATTCTCTTTAAATTTAAAAGTTCCAGAAACTTTAATGAAGTTTTTATTAGACTCGACAATCTTTACATTTATATTTTCAAATCCAAATCCACGATCTAGTTCAATATTTTCTCCAATAATAAAACTAGTATCAGACTTTACTAGAGAAAACTTTGGATAATTTTTATAATTAACTATCGTAGCATAAAAATCTTGAACTGTCTTTGCTATTCCTGGATTTGTAGAAACTCCAGTAAATTCTAACTTTCTAGGTAACGTAGTTCCAGAGTTTAAATAATTTGATACTGTGAAGAATCCATATGAATAATTTTCAGAATTGAAACCATCCCCATTTGAATCGTATTTTTGAATTCCTTCTACAAAGATTTTGTCACCAATAGTAAATGGTTCCTGACTAAATCCGGATAATGGAGTTACCAATGTACATGTTACAATACCACTTGATGAAGATTGGACATTTTCAATTCTAACACCATTACTATTATTAATTGCTCTTAAGTCAACATCACCATTGGTTATTCCTTTAGGTTCTTGTTCAATATCAACTCTAACAATTGAAGAACTAACTAGTGCAGGAGTTAACAATCCAGAATCAAGTTTTCTACCAGTTTCTGTATCAAAAACTATAATATTTGGAGCAGAAATATAATTCTTACCACCATCAAGTACAGAAATTTGTGAGATGGAGTATGAATTTTTAATAGTTATAATCGTGGATAGAAGTGCTTCTGGTCTAAGAGTTTTATCTGACGAATATTCAAATCCATTATTTAATATTCTAATCTCTCCAACTTTACCAATGCTATCAGATTCTGGAACAATGTATGCATTTGTACCAGAATTTGATATAACTGACTCAAAAAGTGGTAATTTTTTATAATTTAAACCTGATGATATTGTTTTAACTTTTGCTATAGGACCAGATGCTGTAATCGAAGAAGTTGTATAACTTAAATCAGAACAATCTGACTGACTATAACTATTTCTTTCTGGAGATTGTGTTAATAATAAATTAAATGTTGTTGTTCCTATTCCAGAAATTGTATAAGATCCCTTGTAGATGCTCTCTACAAAATTAATCTCAGAATAATTTGAAACGTCTGTATCAGAAGTGCTAATATACCCAGACTTTTCTAATGTGTAGAATAGTGGAAAGTTTATAGAGTCATCATAATTTACTGATAAGGAAGAACCCACACTAGTAACAGAAAATTGAGTACTGATTCCAGTCGATTTGAATTCCTTTTCAAAGTTTTTGTCATAAAATATCTTTAAATTATATCCACTAAGCGAAGAATCTGACAAATCAAATACCAGATTATTTCCCTGAGTTGGGTATAGTGGTGGATTTATTAGACTCAAACTGTGGGATGCAGATGGAGTACTAGTAATACCAACTGTTAATGGTGGATTGTTTTTAGAATCTACTAAAGTTTCGCATAATTTTATTTTGTCATTGTCAATTTTAAAGATATAATACACACCTTCCGTTAACCCAACTGCAACGTTTGATGATGTGTAAATTATTTTGTCACTAGTTTTAAATCCATGATTTGAAATTGTTATTTCGCCAGTGGTTGTGCTTATAGAAGATGATGTAAATTCTTTTGGATTTACAATTAATTTATTTCTTACATTATCATATTTTAGTCTTACATAAGATGACTGTCCAACACCGATTGAAAGATTTGGTTTAACAGTTAGATTAATAACATCTCCATTTCTTAAATTATGATCTGTAGAAACAGATACTTGAGTTGTTATTTTTTTAACATTTCCAAATAACTGATTATAATTGGACTTAATTGAATATTGGTAATCATCAGTTCCATTTCCAAGGAAGAACAGACCATTTGTTGAAGTAGTTAATCCAATTTGAGTTACTATTCCAATATGATCTGGAGATTTATTAATAATATAGACAATTTGTTGATTTCCAGATACTGGTAAATTAAAAGTAGATCCCGATGACGAATTAGATACTGTTAATGTGGAAGATGAAGATAATTTTTCTAAGATTACCTGTTGATTTGTTCTAAATGGGTGATTTGGTATGTAAATTGACTGAGTTGGTACGAAAATATCTTTTATTTTGGATCCTACTTTATATTTTAATTGTGTAGTAGAACCTGTAGTAGTTCCTATACCAACAGACTGTTTTGGATTAAAATAAATTTTTTCGTTTTCTAAAGAATCAAAATAACTAACATTTTGATTGATTGTAAATTTATTAGGTACAAAGTATACAAAAGAAGTTGCAGTATGAGAAACTCCAACAGAACTTCTCATGACTCTGATAACATTTTCACGATTATATAAGTTTAAAATTGAAAATACTTCTTGATCTATTTTAATACTGCTTCCAATAGAAATATTTTGTGGTATATTTGAAATATAGATATCAGTTACAATTCCCGTTGATGCATAAACTGGAATTGTTTGCTCCAAAGTAGAAACATATGAAGTAATTCCAATCTGATGTATTGCGTTTAGGGAACTCAATTGAGTAGAAAACCCAGAAACACTGACATAATCTTGATCATTTAGATTTAAATTTCCATTAGATTCTAAAGTTACTTCTACTTGACGATCATTTTTTAAAGTAAATAATGCATTTTGATATTCAACAGTTGAAGTTTGAATATTTTTTATTAGTCTTCCTTCAACCTCAGATACTTTGGCGTTTAAACCAAATCCACTAGTATTATCCTCATTTAAAGATAAACTATCATTTACCTTATAATTGTTACCAGCATTGATTATGTTAAATCTTTCAACTGATCCCTTTTTAACAGAATCAATCACAAAAGATTGATTAATAATCTTATTAGATTCTACAATAAAATCATTAGATGCATATTTTTCACCCAACTTATATGGGAATGTATTTCTAACTAATTTTGAATCATTAAAATTAAAAGATTGATCTATTTTTTTATTTTCTGATATAAATTTCGATCTATACTTATTTCCAATAAAATATGGGAAGGTTCCGATTACATTTGCATTTACATCAATGGTTGAAGTTGCAAAATATGCATATACTCCATTTGGAAATTCTGGGGTGATACAGAATCTACCATTATACTCATCCAAATCTCCAGAATTTGTAAATTTATAATCATCGATAAAAAATCCATTAGAAAATCCAAAAGGTCTATTAAAAATATTGCTTGGATTTAAAGTATATCCAGATACAAGTTGTTTAATTGCTGAGTTTTTATCATTTGGATTGGTGTATCCATAAGAACCATAAATTGGATTTCCATCATATGCCCATCCAATAATTGGAGAATGGGCAGCAGAACTATCTTTAAATAAAGTTTGAATCTTATTTGGATATGCTGAAATAAAATACTGCAAATTATTATTTGAAGATACTATTATTTCTCCATTATTTTGCAAGTTAGTATCAGTAATATCTCTATACAGAGCATTATTGTTAACTGACAGAGACCTTACTTTACAATCTAAAGATGCATTCTTACCAGAGGTCTCTACTATAATAGAAGTGTTAGATGATGAATATCCATAACCAGAATTAATAACAACTATGTCAACTATTTTATTATTTTGAATTACTGGTTTTAAAACAGCACCAGTACCAATACCCAGTACCTTAAGATCTGGTTGTGAGTAATAATCTTCCCCACCATATAAAACGGAAACATCCGTTATTTTTCCATCAAGTATTATAGGACTAACCTTGGCATTCTTCCCGGTTTTAATTTGTACTATTGGTTTTTTGTGATAATCTAGAATAGTCGATCCATAACCAACTCCTTTATCATACAAATATGTGCCAGTAATTTTACCTCTAACTACTGGAGTAGCAACAATAGATCCTCTAAATTGTGTGCTACCTAATCCAACAGCACTGTAATTGACAGATAAAGTTATGTCTGGATATTTAAAAATTTGATATCCAGATCCAGTAGATTGAAACTTTACATTCTTTCTCTTTTCATAATCTTCAAAATATGTTCCACCAAGTCCTGCATTTGAAAGTTGGAAATTATTGTCATCAATTTTTAGAATATAGTAATTATTTGATGTACTTAATCCAGATATTCCGCTTGTCTGATAGTTATAGGAAATCAGGTCACCATCTTTAAATCCATGATTTTCAAAAAAGACAGAACTGTTTGATGTTACAATTCCAACAGGAAGAACATTTAATTTTCTATTTTCATATCCACTACCACCATTAATAACTTTTATCTGAGATAAAGTATTTTTGATAGATGTATAAAATTTATGAATTCCTGAAGTTCCAACAGTAGTAAATCCAACAGTATTAATTCCGGAAATATAATCTGAGTTTGATTGATATAATTGAATAGTCCTATCATTAATAAATTTGACAATATATTGAGAATTTTTTTGTAATGTCAGTCCAGTATCAATATTTGATCCTTTAAAGGTTCCTATTCCAAGTGGATTATTATTTTGTGGATTATAAAATACAGGTTGTCCATCAGAAAGACCATGGGGAGTTTCAAATGTAATGGTTTCATTCACAATATCAACACCACCATTAAAACCAAGTTCTCTAGCATTAAAACTAACTTCCCTTAATCTTTTTTCAATTATGGGATCTAGTACTGCTCCAGTACCATTCCCTCCAGTCAGAGCAATTGAAACTATGATATCAATATCAAAATCTTGTGGATCAACATATACCTTTTCTAAAGATCCACTAACTATAGGTTGAATTGCTGCAGTTCCAGAATCTAGTGATATCAGTGGAGGATTAATAACATCATAACCTATTCCACCATTTAAAATTTCAACTGATTCTAATGGACCATAATAAATTTTATTGGTTGACTTATAATTTAATATTTCAACACCATTTGATAGCAAACCAGTTGGTCCAACTTCTGTAATATTTTTTTCTTCAGATGATATATCTGGTGTTAAAGGAAACTTTCTGAGTAATTTTTGTTGCGATATAAGTTTTTCTTTTTGCTGTAATAATGTAAAATTATGAACCCCTCCAGGAAAGTTTGCAAATTTTATATAATTATCAGTTCCTACAACTGATTTTGATGAAAATAGTTTAATTGAAGATAAATCTGATAAAACCTGAACATAATAAGTGCCTTCTCTTAGTCCTTGAATTGATGTATTTGAAGGTTTATAATAGATCTCAGATCCATTTGTAAATGAAATAATCTGAGAGAATACAATAGTAGAGTATAAACCAGTTCCTTCATCTAAATCTTTTACTCCAGAAGCATCATATGAAAATAGTGGAACTGTTATTTGGTATGATGGTATAGAATTTGATGCCACATACATATACTCATCATTTTCATTATAAACATTTTGAATGTTTGCAAATGTTTGATCATACTCTAATGGAACTATAGAACTAGAACCAGTTTGAATTCTTCTTCTAACATCATATCTGAAAGAATTATTTGCTGAAAATGGTGGAGTAATTCTGATAATAGAATCTACTATTTCTGTTACTTGTAAATTTGTCGCAGATGTTACTTCAGAATCTCTCAATAAAATATCAACAAAATCACCAACTTTTAGACTTGATTTGTCAACAGAACTTTTTACAATAAATTGTTCTATCAATCCATCAACGTTGGCGTCAATAAGTGAATCTATTTGATATCTAGATTTTGTGTTATAAATCCAACTGTTTGAAAAAATTTCTTTTTTTGATGGATTTGTTGTTGGATTTTCAATATTTTCTCCAATATTCTTTACAAAGATATATTCTCCTTCATTTGCTGATGAAATTTCATTTATACTATTGAAATTGGTTAAAACTCCAGTTATTCTAAGTTCTACTTTTTTAGAAGTATCGCCATTTTCATAACCATAATAAGTTTCTTCTGAATATAATGTAGAAGCAACTGGCAGTTCAAATTGCACTCCAGAACAATTTAAAAACTGATTTATAGTCTTGTCAGTATAAGATATTTTATTATTATCAGAAAAAATTGTACCAGACTGCGGAAATCCAATTGTAGAATCTACTGTAATTATAGAACTACCTACACTTACTGAATTTAAATTCTTTGTGCTGCCGGTAACATCAAATGTGCCAGTTATGGTTGGGAATGAATCATCATAACCTAAGAAAAGTAACAACTTATAATATGTTTTATTCTTTCTTCTAATTACTTCAACTTCAGATATAGAAGCAGTTGAAAGTGGATCAGTTGATTTTATAAGAGTTTGTCCGCGTAGTTCCAGAGGATTTCCAGAAAGGGACTCTGCAATTACAACTTTTCTTCTTAAATATGACGCAGAAGATGATTTAATTAATAAATTCTCCAAATTTTTAATCTTTGGAGTTTCATTGTAAAGAGCATTGAATAGAATTGTAAAAGATTCATCTGTTCCCTTTGACTTATAAAGTGAACTAGATTCTTTTATAAAATTTCCAGTATTTAACTTTGAGGAAAGATTTAAATTTTCTAATCCAGGAGTTAAACTAAATTTAATTTTTTTATAGAACTCCTGTAAGAAAAGAGAACTTAGATTTTCTACAGTAGACTGTGCATTATGTGATGCAGCGTTTGACGTAGAAAATACTAATTCTTGACTATTTAATTCTTTATGGTAATCGGTAATACCAGAAAATCCTCTAATACATCCTGTAAAAGTATTTGTAGTAATACCAGTATAGGTAATTATTTCATCATCAATTTTTAAGAGACCATAACTTTTTGGAAATCCTTTGGTACTCTCAACTTGAATTGTTGTTGAAGATTGTGTTATATTATTACTTAACGTAGTCTCTCCAGTTATAACTTCTGGAGTAAAGTTGTCAAGTTTTAGATATTGGTCAAGGTTCTCAATAATATCAATAGAACCTCCTTGATACTCTTGAGAAATATAATATTGTTTTAAAAATTCAACAAATTTTGGACTTTCATCCAAAATAAATTCTGGCAATTGATTTGCAATAACTTGTTGAATTTTTACTCTAGACTCAAATCCGTCCCTAACCATATATTACATCCTTGTTATTTGACCATTAGAGTAACTTGATCTATAATATTCTTCTGAAGAAAATACAACTCCAGAACTATCATCACCTGATGATATTACATCCTTAACCATATTTATTTTACTTTTAGAAACATCAAATGATAGATAGAGATCTTTCAGTCCTATAACATCATTTGATTCTGGTATAGTTTGAATTTCTATTATATCTTCGGGCATCACAGTAGATGTAATTGTTAGGGAACCCAATAAGATTTCTCCTGTTTCATAATTAACTGTTCCGGCAGAAGTAATAACAACTGGTATTTTAAGAATGGAATCTGGAGCGGTAAGTATTGGGGAATCTTTAACTATTGAAATTACTCCAGTCTTTAAGTCTTCATTTGGAGTATCTGTCAAATAAACAGTATCAGTTTCTCCAAAAATAGTAAATCCTGTCGATTTAATATTCTTTCCATTTGGATTTACATGAAACTTATTTCCATAACAAATTTCATATTGAGTTGGAGTATTAATAATTGCTTTTAAGTCTCTTCTCAATCTAACTTTTGTGATATTTGAAGTAATGGCATCATCAGTATTATCAATAACTTGTAGCACTTTACTATATTTAAATCTTCCGCCAAAAGAATTTAAATTGGTGGATTCTGAGTAATTCGTCAATGAATTAATAACTCTTGTCTTAAGATCTTCTAAGTTTGAAACCTTAGAATAATTATAGTAAATTGAAGAGTCAATTTCAACATATAGTGTTTTTAGATCAATTATTTCTGGATTAATACCAGATACAGTATATTGCTTTAATCTATTTTTTATTAATTGCTTATTAAAATCCGAAACAAAACTTCCACCTTTTGGTTTAATGCTAATAAAAACTCTTCCAAATTCTGGAGGAGTTAATTCCTCTCCACCAACAACACTGATAGACTCTGCTTCTGGATAAATCAGTGTTTTTATGATCGTCTCATAATCTCTTGATGTAACTGCCCTATACTGAGAAGAATACAATCTTGGAGCATATTTTTTAATTGATTCTACACTTTCAATATCAGAACCATTTTGGGAACTTTGTACTGTTGTGACGGTTACAGTTCCATCAGGAATAATGGTCAAACCATTAGAACTAACTAAAGTTCCTGCAAAATCAAATGATCTTGCTCCATTACCTTCCTTTCCACCAGTAACAATGTATGATGCGGTGATAATTGAATTATTCTCTAAATTTTTTCCAAAAATTCCATCACCAAAAAGAAGTTCATATTTCTCATCCTGAACTTCTTGAATAAGGAAAATTTCAGAATTGGAATCTACATTAAAAATATTATCGACAAGATTGTATGGTTTACCAGTTCCTACATCGTTAATACCTTTAATACTTACTCTAATTGTTGTGGTATCGATAAATGAATTATCTAAAATAAACTTTTGATCTAGTGACTTATTGACAACAAACTGCTTGCTAAGAAAAGTTCCTTCTTTAATTTCAATATTACTAAATGTAGCAACTCCATTTACTACACTAGTTGTTATATTTTGTGGAATTGAGAATACGTAAGATGAACTATTAGTTGTGCCGGTACAAACTAGTCCAGATTGTAATGTAACTGTAGGTGGATATAAGAGGGGATCTTGAGATATTGGTGGAACGGGTACTGAAAAAGAAACAACAGCGGTTGCTGCGCTTCTAGACTTTGGAACATAACCAATATTTCTTGCCAGTGAAACAACATTTTGCCTTACAACTGCCGAATCTAAGAAAGATTCGTTCACAATCATATTAGAGTTGAAAGCAGTAATGTAAGTATTGTATGCTAAAGTATCAATTAAAACCGAAAAATTAGATCCCTCAAAATCAAAATCCGTAAAATTGGAGTTTGCTCTAAGGTAATCCTTAATTGATGTCTTAATTTGATCGAAATCTAAATTCGTGAAATTTGTAAAAGGCATTTTATCTTGTTGCCTCTAATATAAACGAAAACTGTTGTGTTGGAATTTCTTGTCCAATAATATTATAGGTTACAATGACATCAAAATTGTTTTGTTCTGGATTGGGATTTACCTGCACAAAAACATCTTCAACTCTTGGTTCATAATTTATAATCGCTTCATTGATCTGATCTTGTATTAAAGAAGCAGTTCCATAATCAACAAAATCAAATAGACTGCTTATCACACTAGATCCGAGTGTAGAATTAAAAACCCTTTCAGTCTTAATAGTTTCTACCAAGTTTCGAATTGATCTAGAAATAGCATTTTGATTCATTAAAACAGGTAAATCCTTCGTCACAGGATGTGGTTCAAAGGATAAACTGATATCTTTAAAGTATCTAGATATCCTAGTTACTGTCATCTGTGCAAAAAATTTCTGTATTTATTTATGATCATTTCCATGATGAACCATATGTTGGTTCTGTTCCATAATCCCAATCATCATAGTCTTCATCATTTCTAATTTTTTCATGAAGTTCCACCTGCTTTCGAAAATCATGTTTCGGTGCAGTATCGTGCATGACTTCTTGAATGACTCTTTTTTGTGGAACATTTCCATAATCGGTAATTAATCGATCTGTTCCCCACATTTCATACATGTAATTTTTGTCTCTATCTACAGACATGTTTAGCTCCTGTTTTAATGAATAAAACAGAACTTTTATAAAGGAGGTTGCTATCTCCTTACTTCTATTTAACGATCTATCTCACGAATCGAATAATCTTCAGAATCTAAGTATTTGAGTATTTCTAAAGCGATCAACTTTGGATTTTTTTCTCCACAAGTGTACACATCGACCGCTAAACATCCATTTTCTGGCCAAGTATGGCAAGAAACATGACTTTCTGCAAGTGCAATCACCACCGTGCATCCTTGTGGTAAAAAACAATGCGAAAAAGTGTTCAGAATTGTCATATTTGCACGTTCAATTCCCTTGATCATAACGTTTTGTAGAGAATTTACGTCGTTGATCAAATCAAATTGAACATTATACACCTCCAGAAGGAGATGTTTACCCATTGAGAACTTTTCCAAGGCAAATTGTGTGAAAAATTTATTTATTTTATATAAAAACCCCGTCTTAGATAGTCATTATCTTCAACAAATGTCATATTTTCGTATTTTTCATCATCCCAAACTGGTATGGCAATATCATTATTGTATCTAAAGTCTGGATTTCTGCGAAAATGCACCTCTATTAGGTGATTTTCAATAAATTCGCAGTTAATCCACTCATAATTACCCTTTAGATTCTTCAAGATTTCAGGAAATTCTACTTTTTTATCAATTTTTTCCCATCTTTTCCACTTATAGTAAGGATCAGAAGAGTCTTTTGTACCTAATACGACTAATTCTGCTTTCTGATGGTGGAAATCAACACTCAGGTGCTCTCCTTCAAAGATTTCACACCAAAATTCAGCAGGGTGAATGTGATCAGTATGCCTTTCTATCCATTCTTTACGAGCAAAACGTCCCATTCCAAGCAAATTGAACGATGGACGGACAATATAAAAGTCGGGTTGAGGAACAGTAGTCCCAACAGGACCACATGTGTACTCAAGAACCCGACTTAAAAAGAGTTTATTATATACCCAGAGGTCTGATGGATGTATATTGTTCCATTCATCATTACCATCTAGGTGATAAGTCATCCTTTACCTTGTCCGCGATACTTTTTACGTGCTTTATTTCGAGAAGAAGCAGCGTACTTAGTTCCACCTCCGTCACCTTGACGAGACTTTTTAGGAGGTCCGGGAATATAAGAAGTACGCTTATTCAGTCCACCACTTTTTACTTTTGCTGCCATTGATTATTCTCCAATAAAATTTCAGTTTCAAGATCTTCAGGTTTTGGAGAACCTGTCTGATAAAATTCAATCGACAGGTCGTCCATTACATTGAAATATTCTTCTTCTGCAAGTCCAGTATAAATTCTGCGACCTTTGCAAAGAATATTATAGCGTTCGTTAGACATCAAATAATTCGTGACTTTTCGTGACCAACGCGAATGCGAGGATCGCACCAAATTTCAAATCCTGCTTCCTTTGCATCCAAACAGAATGATACGTCTTCTCCGCACATATCTTGAACATCACCTGATTCAAAAACTTGCATCTTTGGTGCAAACCAAGGATACTTCATATCAGCATGTTCAAACACTCCATTCTTAATCAGAACCCATCCAAATCCAGTGTAATCAACTGTAAATGGTTTGCGGCGCTTTGAGATGCTTTCAACGGTTTCATGATTCATCACTCCACCATTTCCACGGAAGTCATCTTCATCCAACCAGTGAGCAACTGAGGTCGTGTGCCCGTCTTCTGTTGCATACCAACCAGCGGCAATTTGTTTGTCCATCAGAACAAGTTGCCAAAACTTTTCAGTATTGAAAACAATATCAGAATCAATCCAAAGTTGCCAATCATACTGAAGTTTTCCATCCCAAGGAATTTGATCTGGTCCACGCAGTACATTCGCACCTAAACATTTGCATCTTGCAAAATTTACCATCGATGAATAATCTTGCGAGATCTGGATGCTTGCTCCTGACTGCACTAGGTCAAAGCAAAGTTGTACGAAGTTTTTTAGATAAGTGTAAGAGACTCCTCGACCGGGAAGACAAAATACGACAGATTTTCCCCTTACCATTTCCCTTGCAGCATCATAATCCCATTCTGGTGCTTGTTGTGATGCTACGGGTGCTTTTGCCTTTACTGTAAATCCTTTAGCCATAAGATAAAACGGTTGCTTCAGTATCATACTCCATTATGTATAAGAAGTCAATTGTCCTCTGACAGAATGACCTCTTTGCCATCGATCGTAAATTTGATCTTGGTGTCTTCGTACCATTCAAGTTCATTCATGATTTGTTCGGGTATTGTGATGAAATATTCTCCACTAATTGGATCAATCTCTATGGACGCGAAAATATCTTCGGAATTTTTTTTCATGTGCTAAGTATAAAGTTTGTCTTTATATATGTGAGGTTTTTGGAGTTTTTTATACTGGGAAATTTTTTTATTTTCGAAGTATTGATGGTCTTATATTTACTTTTATAGATTAGGGGATCCATTGCTTTTATAATCACCCCCACCCCCGCTACGGTAACTGTCAAACACGAACGAATGTAGGGCGGCAGAGTATACCTAACTGCCGCCCACTAAGTGTAACTAACTCAACGCAATCCTAGGTGTTTCGCTACAACGTAGGGCATTAAAGTAACCTCCACGCCATAATCGAAATCCTCAGATTCTGCCGGAAAGAATGTAACGTACCATCCGCCGGTTCCAGTTATCGTAGGAATCTCACCCTTAAGTTCACATGCCACAGCGTAATTGTAGGCAATTGTTCTAATATATGCTGCCTTACTTTCAGAGTTAGGTGAACCGTTGCGGTTGATTTGCATCAACACGTTAACAGCATCCTCCAAACCAGAGTATTCCCAACGGATGCGAATTTGCTTGGAAAGTGTAGCGGTCATGGCGAAATGTGGTGGAAAAGTGGAAAGAAAGGGGCAGAGAATACTGCCCCTGAATGTAACTTAGGCGATCAACATACCGCAAGTGATGTTGTTGTAACGGTTACAAATCTCATCATCGGCATCATAATCAGGTGCAGATTCTGGGCGAAATGCTATTTCAACTGCCATACAATCGCAGGCAAGAACACCATAATCGCGCAAATCATGGCACCGTGTGAAATAGGAATCCTCATCACATGGCGCGACAAATAGATAACGATCTCCCAAATCTTGCAAGAATCGAGATACAATCGCTCCCTCTTTATCATCGAGTCCGGTATAATCATCATTCACGATTGCACACACAAAGTGTGAGGGAATCACGTAAGGTTGCAGGTCGATTGATGCCATTGTCTTGAAAGTGTGGTGTGGTTTGTAGAAAGAAAGGGGGGAGAATGTCACCCCCCTAAGTGTAGATCAGTCGATTGATTCACGCCAGTCAGGATAAACGTCCCTGACATAATCCCTGACCTCTTTCTGACTATAATGCTCCAAACTTTCGTATAAATTATGAAGTTCGGAGTTAATTATAACCTCCCAGATACAATCGAAGGTTAGTCTTTCACTGTTAGAATCATCGTAGAAGATCTCTCTCTCATTGATGCAATCCTCGTGATATTTGTGCATCTCAATGAAGAGATCATCGCAAGAATAGCGAACTCGATTATAGAGTTCGCTGATAATCTTAGAGGCAATTGCGTCAACAATCGCTTGATTCTGTAGTTTTGTTTGCATGGGTCGAAAGGTGAAAGGTGAATGAAAAGGGGTGAGAATGTCACCCCTTAAGTGTAACTTAACGGTCGGATTTGCGAACCGTGATAAACGGTTCGCTCACCGATTCTTGACACTTACCGTCAGAGATTCCAGTCTCTTTCAGTAGTGTGATTTGAGCGCTTAACGCTTTGTCTGTAACCTTAACGGTGCGCCTTCCCTTGTTAAGTGTGACCGAACCCCAGCAGGTTTTAACCGTTTGGGGTTCTTCAATCAGCGCAACCATTTGCGCTTTGAGATCATCGACGCGCTTTTTAGCGGCGTCTGAGTCTTCCATTGCCTGCAAAAGTGCGGGCAAAAGTGTTTCAATCTGACCGACAATAAGTGTCATGGGTCTTGAAAAGTAAAGGACAAAAGTGAACCTAAACCGCAAACCTTAAGGTATGAAATACGGCGACGGGTGATCAGTACACCCGCGCGACCCGACCCGCGATGCGCCTTGCGCTTCGCCCCGTCGCCGTATTTGTTTTTCAAGGTTCGCCTGCTCACTGTAGACGCCAGACCCCGATCCCACAAGGGGCAAACGGTATCGCAGGATACAAAAAAGCAGATCCGTTTGATCAGCGACGCTTATGGGCGAACGCTTGACGGATCGGGCACTGGTGTGGTTGGAATCGGCATTGATCTGATCAGGATTCAGATCATCAGGATCCGTAGGGTCAGGATCCGTAGGGTCAGGATCCGTAGGGTCAGGATCCGTAGGGTCAGGATCCGTAGGGTCAGGATTCGGATCATCAGGATCCGTAGGGTCAGGATTCAGATCATCAGGATCCGTAGGGTCAGGATCCGTAGGGTCAGGATTCAGATCATCAGGATCCGTAGGGTCAGGATCCGTAGGGTCAGGATCCGTAGGGTCAGGATCCGTAGGGTCAGGATTCAGATCATCAGGATCCGTATCAACCGAATCCGTATCATCAGGATCCGTATCAACCACAGCAGCAATACGGATCAGCAAAGTATAAAGAACTAAGACAGGACTAAGTGTAGAGAATTAAACCACACCACTGACTCACAAACTACACTTAATCCTGAGTTAGTTCTTTATACTTTCTAATCCTAATCTATTCTTTATTCTTTATACAAACCTTGCAGGAGATCCACAGGACCTGTAGAATGCTATCATTCTCTCTGCCTCTTCTTTTGTGGTGAAAGATTGTGTGCGCCATTCACAATTATTGTATGGTGTTTGAAATGTAATTGTGAAACCGATTGAATTGATTTGCTTTTGATTGTTGTTCATGATCATGCAAATGTGTGTGCGTTTTTGTGTGTATCTCGTCGAGATGTAAATGTGTGCATTCTCGACGAGATTATGTGATGTATGTGTGTATCTCGTCGAGATTATGTGTGTGCGTCTCGACTAGATTTTTGCCTTTACCTTTGCTTTTCTCATTTCACGAATGAGTGAAAGATAACTAATCCGTGCAGTTTTTTCTGCCTCTGCACACTCATCTGTACGATGTCGATGCCACTCTGCAAAAGCAAGTTGCCACTCAGAATGTAAAGTTGCAATGGTCATGATGATGAGAAAGAGAGGAATTGACACTCAATAATGGTGGCGAGACATTACATTGTTAGGGTCATTGTACCAATCAGATTCTTCGTAAGAAGATTCTGACATTCTAAGAATTAAATCATCAGTAAGTGTAACCACTCCAGTTGTAACTAACTGGAGAATTTCGTCAGGGGTGAGGAATGTTTGCATGGTGATAGTTGGGGGGGGAGAGAGGAGGAGATCGATCGAATCCCCTCCCAGATTATAAAGAATCAGAGGAGATTCATTGCCCAAACATTATACTCACCCACATCAATTCGGTGCCCTTCCATGCACTGATACTCTGCAGAAAAGGCATCGGAAAGATTCAACAACTGAGCGCAGATTCTGGCATGAGTGTAAGGAACTGTACCATTGCTGGGATCCATGTAGGAGTGGAGAGCGGCAAGGTAGTCGGTGGGAGCGGTCATGGGGTTCAGTGGTGTGAACTGAGGTCATTGTAGGCGCAGTGTGGGGGGATCTCAGTCCCCCCTGTGCCAGTTCAGCGGTCGATCCACATGCGCCGGCGGCGGATCTCATCGCCATAGGTGAACGCCTCATCATCGTAGCGCCCCTCAGCGATCGGATTCCATCCGCGCATCGCCTCAGCGGCGGCGCGGGCATCACGGGCACTGTAGAAGAGTTCTTCCATGGTCATGGTCTTTGCCTTTGCCTCCCAGTTGGCGAAGTCGGCGGCGGTTGCGGGGGTGATCACGGTGGTGTGGTGTGAACTGAGAGAAGTCTACAGCATCGGTCGCCGCGGCCAACGGTTTGGGTGATTAGCAATACTGATCAGTCAGGGGGTTGACTGGGGGCGGAGGCGGCGTGCTAGGATGAAGGTAGAGCCTGTTGTGAGTTGCAAAAGTACAAAAAAAGGGAGGCATTGCCCCCCCGTGTGCATCTTAATCGACTGTCACAATCCAGCGGAACCGTTGCAGTGCATCCACGTCGGTGATCTTAGCATCATCCCATGCGATCCAGGAACCGTCATGGTACAGATCCATGCACACTACGTCAGGTGCTGCTTTGCTCACGGCGTCCACAGTGCTGTAGAAGTCCACATAAAGCGCGTCGCGCTCCGCGTACAGTTCGGGTTCTTCATCCAGGCGGGTGACCCATGCAACGTCGGCGGTGAAGGTGGAGAGGTTCATTGGTGTGGTGTGGTGAACTGAGAGAAGTCTACAGGGTCAGCGGCGGATCATTTCAGCGGCAGTGGACAGTGCCTCACCTGTCACAGTGCGGACGGGTCGGATCGGTTCCCAGAGCAACCACAGGAGCGCGATCAATCCTAAGAGTTTCACTTCAAACCACAAACAGAGGGACGGGTCAGGCAGATGCGATCGGCGGCGGCGTCTGTGCTAGGATCAACGGTTGCCATGGCATTGAGTGTTCGCAAACCGATCAGAACCGACAGCAGGCAGAAGATAAAAGGGAAGCGGCGCATGGTAGGATTGTAAGTTGGGTTGGAAGGGGGGATGTGAGTCCCCCCGTATTGTATCATCCGCGAATCCAGCGGGCGATGCGCTCACGCTTGCGGAGGGGCAGCAGGCGGGTGTATTCGACCCAGCGGGGACCCAGTTCGTGGCGCTTGATCAGTCCCTGTGCTGCCATCCGCTTGAGGGTCAGGGAGAGCGCGGTACGTGCCTCATTGGGCATCCCCAGCGCCTCATTGATGTCGGTCGGGCGCATCCCGTCCTGATCGGTGCAACCGCTGCCGTCATCCATGGGCAGCAGGGACAGGATCGCCCACTGGTAGGTTGCGCCGAATGCTTTGCGGTCGGTGAGAGTGGTGAACATGGTTCAGTGGTGTGAACTGAGAGAATCATACAGGCACCATGGGTACCCTGTCCACAAGGGTGTGTGCCAGTGGTTGAACTGTCCACCAATGCGGTTTTTGCGGGATCTCCGGTGCGTATAATACGGGGACAATCGAAGGAGGGGCGGGGTAGCCCTGAAGACGAAAAAGGTCGCCACCGAACCTGCAAACTTTTTTTGCCCAAAAAAGTATACAAAAAGGGGGCGAATGTTGCCCCCTTAAATATACTCAACTCACGATGGCATCAACTGTTTTCTTTGCAGTGCCATGTGCGGGGAATGCAATAATGAACTCGCGGTCGGATTGTTGACACAAACCGCAGGTGCTGCAATTAACTTTACCCTTGTGAATCTTAGCGGGGCAAACAACAACCTTGCGACCGCTCTCAGTGTGAAAGAATCGGCGTGATTCTGTGCTGGGAATGACAGCAACTGCGGGAATGTTGTGCTCTGTCATCACCTGATCAGCAACCTCTACGCTCTCAGTGCTAGCGTTAATGGTGAATCCGCCCGCGTTGGCATCTTTGATCACCTGCACGTTGTGAGCATTCAAAACGTGGTGGGAGAATGTGAAACCCCTTTTATGCTTGTTTGCCTTGACAATTTGCACCACTTTAGGTGCATCAATATCACCAAATACGTGAGGAAGGTCACCTGTAACGTTGTGCCGCCAGAGTGTAGCGGGGGCAAATTTGCGGATCTCTGAGATAAACTTATCCCAAGACACACCGCGCTCGTGATCAGAAACCTTGCGCCAATGTACACCAGCGAGGTGATACTTACCGTAGCATCCTTTCTCAAAGAATGCACACGTTGTGGGGCAAGACTGGCGCTCAGTGACCGTTGTGGGGATCGGTCCCGTCTGAGAGTTGCCTGAAGCGATCGTGATTGCGACTTGCATGGTTCAGTGGTGTGAACTGAGATAATACTAGAGGCAGGGGAGATCCTGAGGACCCCCCACTGTGACACTTCCCCAACTGTCACCAGAGACCTTCTTGAGTCAAACGCACCACAAAAGCGTTGGCGATTGCACCACAATGGGGGCAAATTGTAGCGTATTTGATCTCACTTTTCAGAGAATACTTTGCAGCATCGTTAGTATAACGTCCGAACTTGAAACGATACACTGCGCTGAGAGTCTTAAGGAGTTGACGTTGTTCAATGCTGCCGACTTTATTATACATTCCGATGAAATTGCGGAAGTCGGGATGATACTGTTTCGCACACCTTTCCAACTTACCAACAACTTGTGCTGCCAATTCTTCACCCAAATGTGGAGTCAATTCTTTGATGGCAAACTTATTGAAGGGCAGCAGTTCTTCCTCTACAGTGGAAGAAACTGGTTTCTGCATGGTGTTAGAAACCATGCCCAAGATCTTGGCAATCTCATCAATCTGACCCTGAACTTGGTTGCCGTTGATAACAACTTGAATGGTGGTCATCGGTGTGATGTGGTGAGTCGGCGTCAGCGGTGCGCCGTTGACGGAATGATGAACGATCAGAACCTGCCACCGCTACCGCTTGTGTGCCACCTGTCGAACTGGCACAGATCTGGGGTTTTATAGGGTCGGTGGCAGTATCCTATAGGGACAATCAGATGAGGGGAGGGGTATCCCTGTAGACGACAATACATCGCCACTGCACCAGCCTTGAAATAATAAAACGTTAAGAATAGTAAAAAGGATCAGGCACCACCCTGATCCTCTGTTTCACATCACCCTACACTATGCTATAATTATCTGTTCTCTACTCACCGAGTGTCTTTTCTTAAGAGCGGGGCGCATCTCATTCCCCTTATGATCAGAATTTTACCATCCAGTCTGGGTCGTTGTCAAGTGCTGCCCAAAAAAAGTTCATGCGATTCTGAGATGCAATGAACAGTTTTCCTCCCTTGTGCTGCTCGATAGTACAATGGGGATTGCTGTCCATCAGGTTGGCGAAACGATTCTTTGCCTTGCGTGAGATTGGTGTGATTGTTGCAGGTTGCATGGATCTCAATCTCGATGTGTGTAATCTAGTCGATGTGCCTGTGCTCGTCGAGAATGAATGTGCCAGTATGAGAACTGGCACATCTCGTCGAGTTTCTAGAACTGGATCTCGTCTAGGGTTGGAACATTATCTTGACGAGATTCACTAGCATCCATCCCAGAACACAGTGCATCAAGAATCGAAAGGATGTCGTTCCCATCTTTACCTAGACGAAGTTGAGAGATCAGAAGTTGTTTGGTCATCAGTTAGATTCCTCCAGAAGTTCGGGATAGTATTCTTCACACTCAGTGATCAATTCCTCATCAGAATACTTTGCATAACCTTCGTCGAGGTAATCATAGCAAAGTTGAGTCATTGTCTTGAGATCCATGTCATCCAACATTTGCTGAATGAGAGCATCTTGCAGTTCAGAACGGTTCATGATTCAATCGAGGCAAACAAAGTTGTAATCAATGATGTCTTCACCTTCTTCAAGATTCAGACACTCAGTAATAGCATCAGGAATGAACTTGCGAGGATGACTATTCTCATCAATCGCAATCTCAAGTTTAACAACCCAAGTCTTTGTAATCATCAGACTTCATCCCTCATTTCAGAAAGTTTGTCGTACAGAGCATTGACATCTGTGCCCACACGCTCACTCACTTCGTCCCAATCATCATGAAACTCAATGAGAGCGAGCAGCGCATCTAGTTCTTCAAAAGTCAGAGCAGTCAGTGTCATGATCAAAAATCCCAGTTAGAGTTGAGAAATGCGTTCCAAGTTGCTTCATCGGAGTTGTACTCTTCATCCAGTTCCCGAAGTTCGGGAATGTCGAAGATCTCACCGGGAGCATCAGCGATCTCAGTCCAGAGCGTGTCTTCCATGTCAGTGTGTGGTTGGTTGACTCTTGTAGTATAAGGGTGGCGGAGGCAGTGTCGCCACCCCTTGTGACACTTCTTAAACTGCCAGTGCCCCTGCAGGAATCTCTACAGGTTCGGGAGCGACCATCTGCTCAAACTGGTGCATGTCATAAGCATACCAGTTCCCATTGCGGAAGATGTAGGAATACTCTTCACCATCGGAGAAAAAGTCATCCATGTCCGCATCATGTCGCGGAGGAGTATCTTCCCCACGTTGGGAATAGTATTGAGGACCATAAGTTTCCTCAACACCATCATCCAACTGCTTGTCGATTGTAGTCCAGCGATCTTTTGTCCAGCAGGATGACATGTCACCACCATCAATCAACTCTGCTACTTTAGCACGAGTGTTGTAGTGAGTTTGAAGAATACGACCCAACCACTCAGGATAACCATCCCAGTGGTGATAGGCAGACAAAATCGAACCATCAGCGAGTTCGAGTCCAATGCGAGCGCGGGTTGCCATGTCAGTGATGTGTGGCGAACGATTGAAGTATGGCAGGAATTTGGGCAGTGTTCCAGACCCTTATGCCACTTGTTGAACTGGCACAAACAGATCCCGAATCCGCAGAAGTTGTGCTTCATCCTCTGGCGTCTCACATTCCGCCAAGTCTACAGGAGCGGACTCTTCCAAGTCAAAGAATCCATACACATTGATCGGTGCATAAAACAATTCATGATCATCGACAAAGTACACACAACCGTGTCCTTCTTCGATATAAAACTTGGTAGGCATGAGTTTCTGATGAGAACTTTGTCACTATAAGACCAGAAGAGCACGGGGAGCAGCGTCCTTGTGCCACTTTTTGAACTGTCACATCATTCTCAATCAGAAGGGGTCGAACTCTTTAATGGTGGTGTATACTTCCTCATCACCTTCCAATTGAAGCACTTCGCGCCAATTAATATTCTCTAGATCTAGATCATCATAACACTCGATGTCTAAACTAACTCGTACCCGTCGTTTTTGTGCGATCATAAGAACTAGATGCGATTGTACTAGATTATATCATGCGTAGTGGCGATAAGCAAGATCTTGATAATCCTGCCCATCTCGCGCATAATCGTCGTCGAGATCTGATGCATAAAACTCTGCATATGTATCCTCGTCGAGATCCGCGCAATCGTTGCTGAAAGAGTAGTCGAGATCGTAGTCGTCGTACATAATGCTCGTCGAGATTCTGTGAGTGACTGGGTTATTATAGCATAAAACTCGTCGAGACGCAATCTGTCTAGATGTGGGTCTCGTCGAGATTCATAACAGTATATATGTAGTCTCGTCGAGAATTGTGTCGGTCTTGTAACATTTCGGCGGTGGCGCTTGACTTTTTTGGGTTCTTGTGCTAGCGTGCGGGCTTAACTTGCATAAGGATCGAACATTTATAAGAATTTATAAGTATTCAAAACATAAGGATAAGTATTCAAAACATAAGGATAAGTATTCAAAACTATTCTCAACAACATATCCAATTGATTCTCAATAAGCACAATAATTGAGAAAATAACAAAAAAGACACATATATTTTCGTTAATAATAGGTTAAATGTACCCCCAAATACATAAACCTCAAAATATGATATACCACTCAATATAACACAGTATACCTTTCTATATAACACAGTATGATACCATTCAATACGCCATGAATCGCGGCATCATTTATCTCATTCTCAACAAGCAAACAGGTGAAAAATACATCGGAAACACCACACTTGCGATGAATAAAGAATGGGTACACCACATAGACCGTTCCAAAAGAATGTCTGCTGAACCATTACATAAGGCATTTCGTCAATATGGTGTACATAACTTTATGATTAAAGAATTAGATGACTATGATGATATTTGTTTAGAGAGTAAATTAACTGAGTGGATAGACAAATATAAACCTGAATACAATGATATTCCTACAATTGAACCTAAACTTATAATAGAAGAACCAATCATTGAAAAGAAACCAAGAGTTCATAAATCATCATCACACCTTATTCAATGGAATGAACAGACTCGTGCAGATGGTAAACATTTAGGATTAAAGGTAAGATGTAAAAACTTAGAAACTGGATTGTGTAAAGATTATAATAGCGTAAGAGAAGCAGCAATTGATATAACTGGTAATGCAAATGCAAACAGTAACATATTAAATGCTGCACGTAACTATAAAAATGCTTATGGATATCGATGGCAAGTCTTAGAAGATAAGAACAATAAGAAACCAGTATTTGGTGTCAATAAAAAAACCGAACTCATTGAAGTTCGGTATGAAAGTATGAATGCAGCGATACGCGCTTTTAATGGTAACAACAAACAGGGAATTTATAAAAGTCTAAAGAATCCTGGTCGTTATTCGTGGAAAGGTTACTGGTGGTTCTACGGATAAGCAATCTCTTCCAATTCTTTGAGCAACTCTGGAGTGAACTTCTCAATGATTGGTTCATCCATATCATCACCAGAATAAAGATCATCCTCATATTGACAAGCAAGATCTTGATTCAAACTCATCAGATTGTCTAACAGTTGTTCAATTGATCGAATCAGTTGATCTTGTGTCATCTTAAGATCCTCCATAAACATAATCTACAATACCTGCAGAATGATTTACACCTTCAATAACCTTGAAAGTTGCATACTTATCAAACTCTTCAGCATAATACTCACTGAACTCTTTGATAAAGAACTCTTTGCACTGTTCTTTTGATTCGGCAGCGATAACCACCATGCCACTGGTGTAATCAGTTAGAATTTCGTTGATGATGTAAAGATTCATTCAAATAGTTTCCAAGTGTCAGGACGAAGACCCAGTTCTTCACAACGGACTTCGTAGGCAATCCGTTGCAGCAGTCGTAGATCCATCTGCTCCACACTCTTGATGATAGAACGACGGATCTGAGAGTCTTGAGTGGTGTCGGTAATCATGAGACGTGATTGCGATTACCCCTGTATTATAAGGGTGCTGTGGGGGTAGGGAGAGGAGTCTTGTGACAGTTCTTCATCTGTCACGATTGAGCATGTACGTTAATTGTGCTAAAGAGCGATCTGTTCTCTTTTGTATTGGATTTCTCCTTCTTCTTTGTGCTCGTTCGACTTCATAATCCTTTGAGTACCCACTACCAGCATCTTCACAAAACTGCTGAAACGTCTTCATGGTTTTATTTTTATTTAGACCATGCCTTTTTGTAGGTGAAGTTGGCATGAGAGAACACTTCCCGACGAATCAGTTTATAAGTGCCATACTCATTCGACATGACAAAACCTTCTGCAGCGATGCGATCTTGACCAAGATAAGCGACAGGACCATCGCAACGGCACAGAAACAGACAATCTTCCTTGATGCTCTTCACCAGTTTCCAAAACTCAATCAACAGACGATCGCACTCAAAATCTTCAGCGTTGATGTCACGTTGCTCACGAATACAAGCGTTGATCTGTTTCTTGATCTTTTCTGCTTCGGATTTGGAAGCAAAATTGACTGCAGTAGACATTTGACGTGCAAAGTTACACACTTCCTTCACATCAGCAAATGACCGTTGATTGTACAGAATATGAGCATTTGGTTTCACAAACAGAATGTCATCAGTGCTCTGCAGATTCAGCATCAGAGGAATTGCCCAACTGTCACGCAGATCATCGTTTGCCTCATATACAGTATGTGGAGCAATGATCAGACGTTGAGAGACGACTTCAGGAAACTGATAAGTGACAGTATTGGGAGTGTATTCAGTATCTCCACCATAACCGATGAAATCACCTTGAAAGATACCTTCGGTGCGTGGAAGAACATCAAAGCACAGGTGCAAGATTTCTGCTACATTGCCTTCATAATGCTGATCAATCTCTTCATGAGAATGTGCAATGCGAATCTTGACTTTATTAAACACTGCTTTGGTGCCAACGAAGAATGTGTTGGTTGCAGGATCAATGCCCCAGACAATCGCAGGAGCACCGTCCATCTTGACGGACAGAGTGCCCGCTGCGATGAACCAGTCCAGTACATTCAGATCTCCAGTCAGAATGCTGTCTTCGGGATGCTCGATGTGAAGGTTCTGCATGAGTGGTTGGTTGCGAACGAATATAGTATAAAGCACCCCAGAGGGATCTGGAGTGCTCAGTGTGCCAGTTGTCAGAGTGTCACAAATATCTCACTTTCCAACCTTTATGAGTTTTTGCCCTATGATTTGGATTTAATATAGATGACATATTTGATTGAACTAAATTGTTTTCTTTACAAGTTTTATTGAGATTATTAGTAACAAATTCTGTCCCATCTGGTCTTGTAATTATATAAAGTTTATTAAGATTTTTTTCTTCTCTTGTTTTAGATATTTTATCTTTGGCGTCTTGCGTCCTTTGTTTTCCTATTTTTGTAAGTCCTATTTTTTTCTTATGTTCTTCGGTTAATGGATTATATTTTTTACCTGTTCTTGATTTACTTATTTTAATTTTAGTTTCTTCACTTCTTGTTACACCAATTTTACTATTACTGAATCTTATTTTTGATGCCTCATATAAAATAGAATTATAATAATCACGATTTGGTTTCATTCCGATGTGAGCATTAATCATTTTTTTAGTTTTCCAATGATATAATCCATATCTACTGATACAAATCTTTTCCAATAGTGCGTGAGCAATATAATGCTCTCTTGCCGTCAATACGACAATTTTATTATTCTTTCTATAAATGCTTACTGGAAATATGTGATGTTTTTCCGTATAACCTTCAGGTGGAGTTCTATTCTCTGCTTTCCTGATAAGATTACAATAAACTTTTAGATAGTTCATTTCTACTCTAAATGGGTGGTTAACAATATTTATATTAAAAAGGAGGGACTTTCACCCTCCTCCTGAAAAGAACCACCCATTCAGGTAATGTTATTTATTTACATTAAACACAGGAGCAGGAATATTTCCTTGAGATGGAATCATATAAATTGTCTTGTTTCCTTTCTCAGCACCTTCTTGAAGACCAGTAACCCAAAGATATGAAAGATATTCTGGATTATCTTTTAGAGAACCAGCAATAATAGCATTTGCTTCTGCAACACCTCTTGCCCTCTCTACTTCTGCTTCAGCAAGTGCTTTTGCTGCTTCCTTTTTTGCATTTGCTTCTTGAATAGTAATCTGGCGATTATATTCTGCACGACCAAGTTCTGCCTTCCCTTGTAGGGATTGTTGCCACACATTATATTGTGGGCCACCGATAAAGATGAGACCACCAACTACAGCGATACCAATAGCAAACAGAGTAACACCAGAATCAATAAATCCGTTTTGATTTTTCATAATTTACCTCAGTTATAAGTACAAAGTTGAGTGATACGACCATATTGAATACCTTCAGACCATTTGCCACCAGCACTGATACAATCTTGTCTGGATGGAACAATAGAGTTGCCAGTAGCAATAATAAACAAAAAAGCACATCCAATACCAGCAATCGCAACAACAATCAGCAACTCAATGAGAGTGAATCCGTTTTTCATTTAGAAGAAACACTAGATTTGAAGATAAGATTAGCAAGAAAGATAATGGCAAAGTTTTGCCAAATGGTCAAATTAACATTGAACCATGAAAGAATCAATCCAAGCAGTGCTGCCTCGAAAAAGAGAACAGCAACTGAAAGAACAATGACACCAAAAGCAACGCCAATAGCAGTAGAAGTTTTCATAGATCAGATTACCTCAGTCACCAGTTTAGCACCTTTGAACTTGGATCGGGCACTTTTGTTCTTGGTATCCACACCAGTCACCACAGCAACCTGAGGAGTGCTGGAACCAGTGTAGAGTAGCACATCACCTTTCTTCAGAGCATCAGGAGTGCCGACGTAATGAGTTTCTTTGCCAGAAATAGAAGCACTGAAGGTATAAGGTACAACTTCTTCCAGATCTTTCTTGTCAAAGACGTGAATCTTACCAGTACCCTTTTCTTCAATCAGATATTGGTTTTGACTGTTGGTGCCGATGTGAGTGCCATAGGCAACAACACCATCAACAGTGAAAGAATAGAGAGTTTTAGCGTCAGCAGTCATTTCAGTTTCCTCATCGTAAAGTTTTAGATCGCTTCCGTAAGCACAAAAAGATTGATTGTTATGAAGATAATTGCAAGAGTATTGTCCTCCTCCATAACCACTACCGTAAGTATAAGTAACCTTGGCAGGTTTCTTGCCGTATTGTTTGGTGACAATATCACCAATGTTGAATGTTTGTGTCATAATCAATTACCGAATCGGTTTTTCCAAAGTTGATTAGATTTGTGCCTCAATTGTTCAAGCATTCTAAAACGCCGCCGAATTTCAGAATCTTCTGGCATTTCATGAAGATTTGGACATGCAACATACATTCCATCTGATGCATGGCACAGAATATCATTCAGAAAATCGTGCTCTTCAAATGTAAATTCTATCGTGACAGGTTGTTGATCACAATAGTTGTTTTCGTTCAATTCAAGAGTTTCCATGATTTATTTGAGTGAACATGTTTATTATACAGGGCACTCCAGTCTCCCGAAGTGCCCCCTGTGACAGTTGTTAGATCGTCACACCTCTACAATGTCACCATGAGCACGGGCACGATTCACCAGAGTGCCCCAGGAGGTCAGAGAGCACACTTCAGGATCGTTCATGATGTCATGCCACAGTTGGGCAGTAGCGTCGTCCTCCACCTCATAACGGTAGACCTTATCAGAAGTGTGATAGGACACCAGCACATCATAGGAGTCATTACCTTCAGCAGAAGGAATCAGTTCCAACATGCTGATTGCACTCGACTCTTCTTTGGTGAAGGTGCGAGCGATGGTGAAGGGATGACGAGTTGCGGTAGTCATAATTTGAGTTTCGAGTGGTAGTGCGGATTTGTTCCGCTTGTCAGTAGTATAAGACCAGAATCTGGGATTGGGAATCGTGGATGTGCCACTTAAAAAACTGGCACAACCTCAACGTCAGTGAATCCTTGGGTTTTGACATGATTCTCCCACATGCAAGCATCTTCAACCTTATAGAAAGTTGCGATTTGTTTTGCTTTCTTGTGGTCCTTCTTCAATTTGTAGTATACAACCTGGTATTTCATTTTTGTTCCAATGTCGAATTACGCCAGCAATGATGAATAGATTAGTGATGAGATAAGTGAGAAATATAACAGTCCGTATACCAGCAATGTGATCTGATTCTCTGTCATTTTTCGTCGCTTTCTCCCCAATCGATTTCGCCCACAGTCTCCACAAGGTTTTTCTCCTCTTCATACTTTGACTCTCTCGATCTTACATATGTCAGTTCTTTCCATTGTTCAGGGTAACAAACGACAAGAACTCTTTCATTTTTATGAAGTGAACAACACTGATAATTGAATTCATCCTTTGGACGTACAGATTCTTCCAATTCAATCGTGATATATTGCTTATCCTTGAAGTATATCCAACCTTCTACACCATTTTTCCAAATGACATAATCATTAACTTTTGGTGTGTAGGTCATACAAATGCAGATTCAAGCGGAGTTTGTTTAATTTGCATTGCAGAGTATGGTGTTGTATCCGCTATACCCACAACTGCACCAATTGTCTTTGAGTTGACTGGGGAGTGATAGACTCTTTTTTTGGAATCGTAGAATCCCCAGATGCTGCGAGCAGTCCCACCGTTATTGTAACTAAACCTATAATGATTATGAATCCAGATTGAAACAACATTACGTTTAAAGGGTTCAATTTCATAAGAATAACCTTTTGGTGGTTTGTGAGGGAACTCAGTTAACATCGGGGATTGCACGGATATAATTGGGATTATAACCTTGCTCAATGTAATACTGAAGTCGCTGATCGCATTGTTCACGTGTCAGTTTAGATGCCGATTCATCAATCAGTTCCCACCCTCCAGTATAAAGTTCTTCGATACGATAAAGTTTTTCCATGTTTTTCAAGTGGTAAATGCTTCAATAAGACCAGATTCGTAATCATCAACAAGAGCAAATTTTTGCGAGTTGACTACACGTTCCATAATTTTGTCCGTATAACGATCATCAAACTGACCCTCTGCGGCAAGAATCTCAAATGCTTCAGTGTCAGATTCAGCAATCAGATTGATAATTCCACCATATTCGGAAGAAGGAAACGGAACCCAATAATCAACAATGTACAGATACTTCATTTGTTTGTGTAAATTACTCTTTGATTTTAGTGGAAGACTTTTCGTTTGTCAAGCAAGTAAGTTGCCTCTCAATTTCAAATTTAATAGGCAACAGATGAGACGAAAAGAAACCAGCATACTCACCTCTCCTGAGCAACTCAAAGATGTTCTCAGTTTGCATCAATGCAAAGATAAGTCTTGTACGTTGATCCATCACAGAAACTCCATCATGTAATAATCGACAGTGATTTCCAATTCACTCGCTTTTTGCTCATAAAACAGTTCTGTGTACTGTTTTGCTTCTTCCAATTTTTGATGGGAATCAATCTGTTCTTCAGAATGTTTCATAAAGTCCTCAAATGCTTTGATAAATTGGTTGATGTCTTTGTCATTCATTTCAGTTGCTCCTGTGATGGACCATAGTGAGCATCAAACAAGTTCTGATCACGTTGAATGAGAAACATATTCCACCCAACAATGAATCCAATCGCACCGATGATCAAATAACCTAGTTTCATCTGGGGGTAGTTTGACTACTTCGTTAGTATATCATCAGAAAGACGGAACTACGTCATTGCGTAGTCCAGTTTCTGAAGTGTCCATCTGTTCCCATATGGAGTAGAGTCTACCATACAGTGCTGGCACACTTCCATATTCTCTCGCAATTCTGTTTTCGTCTGCATTTTCAAGATTTTGAAGCGCAGATAGAATTACTCCAATTTCATGAACATTTAGACGTACAAAATCTTCAGTCATTGCGATCAGTCCCAAGAAATGTTTTCAACTAGAATACCTGGCATTACATAAGTCCAAGCATTTGCACCATCCACTGCACCAACTTTATACTCCCACTTATATTCATACTTGTTGTGCGAATCCCAAGTCATATATCCCTTTTCTTTATCAAAGCGACCCTTAATAGTCAAACTAAATCGATTTGAAAAAATATTCCGAGTGCGAAGTGCTCCACCCTTTTCACGAGTTTCAATCACCACACAATCATCCGTTAAAAACTCATCTTTTGTTTCCAATGCACATGGAGTTGTGTATCGAAATGGGCGATACGTTTGTGCCTCCTGTGCCATTGCAGGAGAAGAGAAAAGAATTGCAGCAACAAGAATGAGTTTTTTCAACCGATTACCCTCCAACAAACAGTAGCGTTACCTTTAGATGTTGACTGAATGTGTGCAAAAGCAGCGTAAGAAAGATCGATGTCTGCATGAGAGTAAGGACCACGATCATTTACCCTGACGATAACCTGCTTCATGTTATCTTGGTTAGTCACCCTGATTTTACTACCCATAGGTAGATAAGGATGAGCTGCAGTCCAACGATAAGCATTAAACCGCTCACCATTGGCGGTCGTTTGTCCATGAAAACCGTCTCCTATACCATAGAATGTGGCAATGCCACAAGTAAGTCCAGCAATCAAAGTTTCAATCATTAGATTTGATCCCTCATTTCAGAGAGTTTATCATACAGAAGCGGAATGTCCGCCTCTGTGAGTTCAGTCAGATAATGCCAATCGATACTCTCAAGAGTTGCCATAAGAGTATCAATTTCTTGATAGTTCAAATGTGTGAGTGTCATCATCAGTAATTAGAAACAGTGGTGAAGATAGTTCCAGTGTGATTGTATCGGAGATCAACATCACACTGATATTCTTCGCTCAAATCATATGCAAGATCGTATGCACGATCCATGTCTGTGGTGGTGTTCTCCCAAGGAGCAGCAGGGCAGATAACGTCGATTCGCATTTGGAGCGTTTCTTTGATTACTTTGTAATTATACCGCCTGCATCAGGCGGTTGGGGAAGAACTGTGCCACTTTGGGGGCTGGCACACCTTGTTTCTCAATTAGGTACTCCAGATATAGGGTTTCTTCTTGCTCACGTGCCTCTATTTCATGTGGTTGATACCAATACTCATACTTTTCAACGGGTTCTTTAGAATAACACAATTTTCCATAACGAAGGCGCAGTGAACCTGCCACCCACTGACGTAGGTGAACAAATTCATGCAAAAGAGTTTTTATATACAACTCCTGATCCATATAAGTGTCGAGTTCAATCAGAAACTCACGAGGTCGATAACCATACCCAACCATATCACAGTAACCATTCACACCTTCACGCTTCAAACCACGATGAAGGATCTCTACCATGATCTTATGGCGCGGAAAGAACTTGTTTAAAAACCAAACGGAAACATCCTCACAGAGGCGTTTAGAATAACCGTATCCAGAATGCGTGATGTAAGACATTGACCCCAGTGCAAAAACCAAATGAATGAAGAGATGAAGATCAGTTTGTCAGTTGTCGTCATCGGTAAGTATCATAACAGGGAACTCGAATCCATTCAGACCATCTCCTCACATATCCAGATCTGTAATAATCACCAGGAACATATTCTTCACGCCATATACGTCGATTGCACATTGGAACATATTCACGATAATAGGATGGTCTTTCATATGTAAAAGGTTCCCAAAATTCTTTCCAAGTAATCGCTTGAGCAGGAAATGAAACAAATGTAAGTGGAAGAAGAAAAAGAAACTTTTTCATTTTACCAAGTAGCAAATTTATAAATAATAAAAAAAACGGAGAAAGTAATGAACCATTATGTTTATTATTCATATGAAGATTGGGGAAGAGGATATATTGGGGTCAGGCAGTGTGAATGTAATGTTTACGACGATGATTATCTAGGTAGTTACTATGATAAAACATTCAATCCAAAAAATAAAATAATTTTGATGGAATGTAAAACAAGAGAAGAAGCATTAGAGGCAGAAGTTATACTTCACAAGTTTTATGATGTAAAGAACAACCCACATTTTGTAAATCAAGCAAATCAAACATCATCAAAGTTTGATTATAATAATACTGGAATACCTATGAGTGAAGAAACAAAGAAGAAGATTAGTAATGCTAAAAGAGGACACCTAAAAGGAACAAAACAATCACCAGAACAGATTGCTAAAAGAATAGAATCAAGAAGAAATGGTGGGGGATGGAGTAAAGAAACTGGTAAAAAAGTTAGTCAATCACTCAAAGGAAATGTTCCGTGGAATAAAGGTAAAAAAGTTGGACCTATGAGTGAAGAACAGAAACAAAAGATAAGTGAAAAGATGAAAGAAAAAGTAAAGTTCCGCCAGAGAAATAATGACGGAACTTTCGGGTCATCGTAGATATAACCAATTTCCTGCCCAATCCGCATTTTCAAGAGCCCACTCTCTTTCTTTGATAATGAGGAGGTTACACCTTTCCCCTTTAGCAGGACCACGCCACGATGCTGCTTTATATACGAAACCAGTTTTCTTATCCACAAAAGCGTGAACTGACCTTTGCCCAGCAGCATTCATAATGATCTTGTGATACTTGCGACCCGTCTCAGGATAGAACTCATAATCACAAATGCCTTGCTCCAGTTTTTTAATTGCCTCTTGGTGATATTTCATTCCACCTTCGTCACGATAGGTCTCAAGAGACCGTTTGTGCATTTTGATGCTGTACTCAATAAAGTTCTGGCGCAGTGCCTCACAAAGGGTGTAGGTGTGTCCCAGAACAGCAGCAGCGATATCTTTCCGTGCCTCAGCAGCAGCAACATAGTCAGCGAAGGTGGTGGTCATGGGAGTGGTTCCCTTGTGGATGAAATCAGTATAGTGCAGCGGCAAGGGGATTATTCGTTGAATGTGCCACTTCATCAACTGGCACACTCTCAGAGAAAACCTTGATCCTCTGCCCAATAAGATCTTCATAGTCCTTATGAAGTTCACAACCAATATAATGCCGTTTATGCAGTTTTGCAACAGCAGCAGTAGTGCCACTGCCCATAAATGGATCAAGTACAATATCACCCTCTTCAGAACCTGCAAGAATACAAGGTTCAATTAGTTCCGTAGGATAAACTGCAAAGTGTGCTCCTTTATATGGTTTTGTGGTTACTTCCCATACACTACGTTTACGTTTCAGTGCAGACTGATCTACAGTTGGTTCTTTGATTGCATCAACATCAAAATAATAATTCTTACTCTTTGATAGAAGGAAGATATATTCATGGGACTTTGTGCAACGATCCTTCATGGACTCTGGCATTGGATTTGGTTTACTCCATATAATATCTTGCCTCAGATACCATCCATCTGCACGTAAAGCAAATGCTAACATCCAAGGAATACCAATCAAATCTTTATCTTTAAGTCCTTCAAGTTTGTTACCACGTCTAGGATTGCGGATTTGTGGAAGATCTTGGTTGTTGGATGCCACAGACTGCTTAGGCAGTGCCTGACCTTTACCAGAACGATAGTTATAATAGGAATCTCCAATGTTTACCCAGAGAGTTCCATCATCAGTAAGAACATCTCTAACACCACGAAATACTTCTACAAGTTGTGCAATAAACTCTTCTGGAGATTCTTCCAATCCGATTTGATTTGTTTCATTACCATAGTCACGAAGACCATAATATGGAGGAGAAGTTACACAAGTTCTTGCACGAATACCTGATGCTGCAAACTGTTTAAGAGTTTCGCGGCAATCACCGTAGAGAATAGTGTCAATCAACCGAAATACTCCTGCGAAGTGTACAGATTCTTCACATCGTTATGTTTGATGCGAAGTGCGGTTCCACGATTGCGAACACCTTTGCCCAAATTATACTGAGTATAAAGGCGCAAGTCAACCCCAATTTTGTTGTTCTCGATCATACTACGAAACATCTGTTTTGAAGTGCCACGATAGTAATTAAATCCATTGAAATGGAAATACTCTACATCCTGCTGTTTCTTCACAGCAACATCTACCACAATCAAATTTTCAAATTTAGTGATACAATGATCAAGAATATTGTTCCATTCCCACTTGATAAACGGTGTGCCATTCTTACACACTAACAAATAATCTGTATCTGTTACATCAAGATGAAATCCGCGCTTGTTTAGTTTCGTCTTAATTGTTGCTTGCACTGTCTTTTCGCCTGGATGATTACGGTGATTCCATCCATACTGCTCAATGAAATTAATTTGTGGTAACTGCCATCCAGTATCATTAGTAAGCAATGTGAGCAAACTGTTAGAGTTAATCCGTTTTGTTTTCAGTTCTGTAAGAAAATTTATGAGATCTGGAAGAGAAATATTATTCTCCGTCAATCCCATCTCTTGTTCAAAGGTATGTCCAGCACCAGTATTACCTTTGCGATGAGATTTGATATAACCGCTTGAACGGATTTTATTAAATTTTGCAGTAAATTCAGAAAAATTCATTTCAACAAAATAATGGCAAAGAATTACAATTTATAAGGGTTTATTACTTCTTTTTTGTTTTTTTAGAAGTAGTCGAAACTGGTCTTTCAAACTTCGTTCCTTCTTGAACTAGTCCATCACCATCACGATCAGAGGCATTTTCGTTATATCCATCTAAATCAACACTTACTTCTGGTGCTAGTGCTGGTTCTGATAGTTGTAAAAGATCTGCAAATCTAGACATTGTTGATTTTATTAATTTAAGGTTATTTATTTTATTAATCGTCGTAAATTCTACATTCCAGAGCATCTGGATTTTCAGAACAATAAAGTTCTAGAGAAGTTGGATCGTGATCATCATTTGGATGTCTTTCTTTATATGCTTTAAGTGACTCCAACTCTTCCTCTGTATGTCTCCGTGCTTGTGGAGAAATTGTGGGATCACTCAGAAGATCCTCATCTCTCCGAATGTGTTGATGTATATTATCCATCATTTTTAATGTAATATTGATAGTTATTTATTTGAAAATAGAAAATCATCGATATATTCTTTGGCAAAGTTCTCTCCAAAATAGGATTTCAATATACCAAGAGCAGGATCTTTGTTTTTCATATGAAAATTATATTCAGCATGATTTTTTTCAAAGGATACGACTTTTTCTTTTTCTGCATATAAACATTTTTTATATTGATATAAAAAACATTTTAGCATTATTTGGTATTCGTTGTAAAAATCATGCGACTTTTTTCTCACCCAAAGTTTTTCAGAAAAGAATTTAGATAAATCATAAAACTTTGATTTGATTGGTTTTTTGTCGGGAAACATATTCATATAACTTAGATATGAATTCGATTCCGTTATTGGGTGAAAATCTATGGCAGCAAAGTATTTTTTAGAACCAAAGTTTATATATTCTGTCCCAAAGATAGGTGTTTCATAGCAAAAATTTGGATAAATTACCAAACTTTCAGCATAAAACTTATTTTTTACTTCAAATTCACAAAATCTTATTTTGTGGCAACGATCTGAATCAAAAATAGTAGATTTTAAATGAATGTCATTTGATGGAGATAAATTTGAACATGATACAGTTTGTAGATTAAAAAACTCATGCAAAGGGTGATTGTTATTCACTTAAAGAATTACCTCTCCAATTTTTTGGTGGTGGAGGATCACATTTCCCCTCAAGTGACCTAACCATCAATTCAGTAAACTTTTCCATCTTTTTCGCAGAAACTGTTTGTGGAGCGTAGGTAATTGCATCTTTGAGCGCAACAAGTTCATTCCACTCTTCTTGGGTAAGAACTTCAGTTCCAGTTTTTGCTAGAGTCATAGGTTTCTTGCGATGTGCCTCAATGTTAGCATTTCAATACACTACTATCTAGAAACTTAATAATTTCTTTGGGATCATGTCACATTACTTAATAAAATTATCAAGAGACTCAAGATCATCCTGAAGTTCTTTCTCTCTCTTTTGGTCATGATAATAGGACCATAGAGCATTGTGAACGTCCATTAGATGGTCAACCCAGAAACCTGCAGGATAGATTCCTAGAGCATCTTGGAGTCCTCTATGGGATGTTCCTCCACTCTCTGCTTTACACATAATATAACAAATTGCCTGCACCATGTCTAGTTTATCAGACTCAGAGAGCATAAAATACTTTCCTATTGCTCTCTGCTTTGCCTCTTCAGTTTCTTTCTGAAGTTGTTTGCAGGCATCAGAATCCCACCACTCTTGGAGGGATTTGCCAAATTCGTTAGGTTCAGTCATCTTTTCCAAAAATAGTTCCAAAGAAACCAGAGTCTCCAGATTTACGATTTTCTAGTTTATCAAGGATAGCATCAGTACTTTGTAGAGTTTCAATGCGAGAAATCATGTCTGCAATCACACTACAAACCATCGGGCGTTCTTGGCGAGCAGCATATGATAGTGCATTACGTAGTGCTGCTTCTGCCTCTTTTAGAGATTCTTCAACTGATTGTGATAGTGCCATTAAAATTCACTCCGTCGTCTTGGTTTTTCAATTTCATTTTTATAAAAGCAATATTCAGGCAGTTGAGTCTTCTGCCCTTCAAAGTAATAACAAAGTTCTGCCACATCTTTAGGATACTTATTATTATAAGTATAGTCTTTGATATTGCCAATGTGGCAGAAAATGTTATATCCACATACAAGAATACTAATCATTAAAATCTAAATCTTTCAACTCCGTCAGTTGTAATCTTTAGTGGCACTTTACGCAGAAGATAAGAACCATCACCTTGATCTATCCATTCAATTTGATCACCTTCTTTAAGGTCTGCTGCTTCTAGCAGATCATCAGGAAAAGATACAAAGTATTCAGTTTCGTCAGTCTCTGCAATTTTAGTTTCTTCAACAGGAAGAACCCATTTTTTTACTTTATCCTTTTTTTGATTGGCAATACCATATTCAAGATCACTATGACCCCATGGACGCATACCATCATCCTTTACTTCTTCAGGATAATAATGCTCTTCCCAAAAACTATTCCATGATTTTTGGCATTCGGATGATGGATCTTCTTTGTCATGCACAAGATTTTCTTTTTTCTCAAGATACTGATCATATGCTGGAATATGACCTTTACCATTACCATTCAAAAGTGCAAGAAGTTCATAACAGCGAGAAGTCTGATTTTTATAGCAATAATAATTGTCTTCAACTACTTTACGAATGCAGTCATAAATTTCTTGTGGAGATGCTTCTGCGGAGTTTAGAGCATCTTCTACCCAAGTCTCAAGTTTTTCAAGAGAATACTTTTTGTAATCAGAGTCCATCAAGGTGTTCCTTAATTGCTTGTTCCACTATAACCTGAATCTCTTTGGAAGTCAACCCATTAAGAAACTTCCATTTTGGGTCTTCTGGATCCCAGTCCATTGAAAAAGACCCATCTTCGTTTTGTTTTATTTTAAGAGTATCAACACTCATTGCAGTCAGTATCCTTGTGCTTTTTACGAATTTTTTTAAGTTGTTTAAGTTCTTCTTTGATCATTTTATATGCTTCATCAGCACCAATTTTATCACCCATTTCAAGAGCAATGATGATATCTACTCGGGTTCCAAAATGAGCAAGTGCTTTTTCAAAACAATCTAAATCATACATCATAATTAATCCTACAGTGTTCGGCAAGAATATCTATACGTGCATCAAGAGAATTCTCAAGACGATAAAGTGTATTGGTTGTTTCTATATTTTCTTCTTCCAATCGTTTAATGTCTTCCAATGATCCTAGATATTTTTCTTCCAACTCTTTTACTTTAATTTCCAAGTCAGAAATTCGATTGTAAACATCGTCCATCGGAACTTCTGGGTTAAGTCCCCACTTTTTATGAAACCAATAAGGATCACTCACAATACACCAACCTCTCTCAAATAATTTCGGTATCTCATAAAACGATTCCAGTTTGGTTGCCCTTGAACGTCTAACTGATGGCAGATTTCACAATAACACAACCATTCATACCAAGGAGTTGTAGGATCTAAAACGTGATAAGGATAATCAGAGTTTTCCACCTACTTCACCTTCATTATTTTGGGATTCAAACTGATTTTCTTGCCTGAATTTGAGATAAAAACGGGTTGCCGAAATACATGACTCTTCAGTGAGAGATGTGATAAGTCCATTACCATTCTTGTCAGTGGAATACCAGAGTCCATACTTTTTTTTATCAACGTAAAAGGCATCATCAATCAGTTTAGGTTCTTCCATAATCATCCTCAAGTCTTACAATGTCATCCTCATCACAAATAGAACCAACTTGAACTTCAACAAATTTAACGCCAAATTCGCCCGAGGTCATTCTATGAATTTCATTTTTTCGGATGTGTATGTAATCACCACGTCGCACATCACACTGATATGTTGAGGTTGTTACAATTCCATCACCCTCAACAACTACCCAAAATTCTTGCCTTTGGGTATGGCGTTGAAGAGAAAACTGATGATTTGGTTTTACATAAATTGTTTTTACTTTATATGGATTGACATCATTTTCTTCATGATTGTCAAACCAACCCCATGGTCTTTCAGTTCTTTTTATCATTCACTTCCTTCACAGTTTCGTGGAGTTGTTTCAGTGCCTCAATGGTCTCAGGAGTTTCTTCCCATTCCCAAGAGTTTCCGTTCTTATCAACAAAAGTTCGTGTCGTCATTTAGTTTGTCCTTTGATATAGATTTTGTAATCGTTTTTCTTGAAATTTGATTTTTGAATGTACTTATTGGCGTTAGATTCGTTGTCAAAATAGCAAGTTTTAGTATCCTGCAAGTCTTTACCGTCCTTATGGACAATAATGACAGGAAACATTTCATACTTGAATTCTGGGATCACCTCTTGAACTTTCTTAGATCGTCCCATAATTTATCAGGTAGGTTGCTCAACACGTTGAGTATACACGGAATCAAACAGTTCGTCAAGTATCTCACCACAATCATGATACTCCGAACTGTTCAGGACTGTTTTTTCAATCTGGTATCTGCGGACAGAAGTATAGATAAGTTTATATTGTTCAGGCGTAAAGTTCATGATTTAAATCCTTTACTTTGTTTTTTGTTTAAAACTTCAACATGACTTAAAAAGTTTCCACTGCGGTTCCACCACAATAACTGTGCTTCTTCATAATTATCAAAGACTTGATAAGTTCCGTCACTATAAACCATCTTATAATCGTGGCGATCATAAGGTTTATCACAAGTTTGTTTAAATGTTTTAATTTCGCTCATTTTTCATGATGATGAGTTTGCCTGCAAGCATCCCATAGAATAACTCACACACCTTATCTTCGCAGGAACTCATCTTTTCTTTGGAAAGAGAAATAAGTGTGTTAAGTTCCTTTTCGCTGAGATTCCAATCAGTCAGATTGTGTTCGGTAACTTTCATTTCAAATAATTAGGTTTTTCAGAATCAAATATTGTCCACTTTGCTATTTTAAGGCACATCAACAATGTTTGGTGTTCACGCTGATACAGTTCCCAATCGTTTTTGAGTTTAGCAGCGTATCTACGACGATATGCACAACACCAAACGTTGTAATAAATTTTAGATTTCTCTGTCATTATCCCAAGGTGCTTTTTTGGACATAATCTCTTTTAATCTTTCAACTACTTTAGGATCTGGTGGTTCATTCAAGCGTTCTACAAGGGCATCAAAGTCCTTTACAGGCAATACAATCCTTTCAGGTTTTGCACCTTTACCCCAAAACTTCTCAAACTCCCACTTGTAGTTCATATCCAACCATCCACCATTCAGAGAACTCCAGAACTCTCCCCAGATGTGATAATCATCAAAGCGAAAACCTTGATGAGAGATCAAACGATACCACCACCAGAATGGTGTATAACGTAAAAATCTATTTGATATGATGAATTTGTTCATTCTTCTCCACGGAAGCATGTTGTGATGATTTTTCTGTGGTTACAATACCATAAATCATACCACCAACACAGACACCAACAAGTGTAAAAAAGATAAGATTGCAGAGTTTCATTTGATTAATACCTTCCTAATCGTAGTTTGCGTTCCTTTGATATATAGGGGTTATAAGGATCGTCATAAGGATAGACATACTCACACATCCAACCCCAAGATAATCCTTCCCAGAAGTCTTCATAACCATACTTGTGTCCTCCATTATAACAATGGATATTATAACTGATCGTACTAAATCCTTCCAGGAACCATTCCCATGTTGTCATTCCCCAGTATTCTTTTGGGGTCATAGAGTTTCCTCACTATAATTGACATAAAGATTATCACCACCAATGTTTAAGTGAAATACTTGACCGTTGTTAAGATAGATTCCCAACCACACAGCACGACCTTCTTCCATTGTCTCATAGTGAACCATCTTCACATCTTCCAGTACAATCTCGTCTGGATTCTTAATAAATCTACTCATTTTGCCTCCCAAAACTTACCATCAGGACCGCAAGAATAATCAAGTGATTCCCAAGATTTAGAACGGAGCATATCACAAAACCTACTTTCGTTTCCAGTTACAAGATTTGTGGAAGTATTGGGAGAAACACAAGTATCATGTCGGTGTCCCACCCCAAATAGATGACCCAACCAATCCTTACGATAATACTTACAATCTTTACAGAGTTTCATTGGTATGGGTTCTTAAGGTTATCAAGAATAGCAGAAAAGAATGCGATACGGTCTTTATCGTATTCCACATCAACCGAATGAGAATTACAAAAATCTATAATGTTTTTCTCCGTTGGAGTTGGAGAATAACAATTACGGAACCTAGCATAAGTAATGTGCTCAACAAACTCTTTACGCATAATCTCAAAGAGTTGAAAGAGTTCTTGTTGTGAGAGTTCTACTTCCCTTTCAGTTGCTTGATGTGCTTGAAATTTGATGTTCATGAGTAATTAACGTGTAGGTGTGCTTGCCATGTGAATGCAGGTTGATCACGACGATGGACGTGAACCTTTACATGTTCTGGAATCAGTTTGGCATACTTTTCCATGAATTCTTCTTCTGTCAGTTCATCACAACCACGCAAGTAATGATCATCAGGCACAAATTTTGCAAATTGTTCAAACTGACGGTCTCTATCAATTAATTGATAATTGCGGCAAATTTGTAACCAATACGATCGTCCTTCACCAGTAGCAAAGTAATCAATCGCAAAGAAACGATAGAATGGTTTATCGCTCATTATTCTTCCTCACTCTTTCAAGATACTCATTGCTCTGTTGATACAGTCGTTCAATCAAATCCTTGATGTCATCAATTGCAATAGCATTATACTCTACATTCAGGTTTTCGCAAATGAGAGCATCAACCATACATTCTAGTGCCATTGCTTGCATATGTTCTGGTGTGATTGGTGTGCCATGTGGCATCCCAGAACATTCATCATTGTAGAAGGCATTATATCGTGCTAATACAGTATCACTACGTTCTTTACGCTCCCATTCTTCTTTTTCAATTGCTGCAAGTTTTTGGAGTGCATCACCATTCTCTTTGTAGAGTTTATCCAGAGCATCAAGTGCTTTACGCTCTGTTTCACGACGCTCTGCTTCTTCTAGCATTTCTTCATGAGTTGCAAATGGATTTTTACGATTTGGATCATTTCGATCATAATCGTACCAATACTTAGATTTCATAAGTTCTTTCAACCTATGTTTACCATATTCAGTAAGTTCGTGTTTTTTGTTGCGGAGTTCTTCTACTTCTTGTTGAGTGAGATTAACCCACGGCATATCATTGTTCATTTTGCTCCGCAGCATACTCTTCTTGTTTTTCCAACTTCCTTTCAAGTTTCTCAATCCTCCTATGAAGTTCGGTGATGATATGTATCAAAGAACGATAATCAATGCTCTCAACATCATCTCCACCTTCCATATCATTATAATATGAGTATAGGAGTTCTTTTGTAAAGTTTCGTTCAGTCATCGCAGCATCCCCTTAATTTTTTCAAGGCAGTGGTTGAAACCATCAACAAGTAGTTCAGTGTTCACATTTTGTGAACCTTCAGCAGATTGTGGTTTAGGAAGCCAGTCCTCAACCAAACCTACAACGTTTTCAATATCCTCAAAATCATAACCGAGTTCATCATATAATCTATTGTAGAGTTTTTGTGCTTGTTGTTGTTTTATCAACCTATCAACTACTTCATCAGTGATACGATAAGGAGGATTATCCTTTTCGTCCCACTCTACTTCATCATAATAATCTGGTTCATCAACTGGAACTGCTTTTGGTTGTGTTGATTGATACCCACGAAGAAAAGCATCCCACCTTGCATTTTCACTTGGAGTACCTGAAGGATATTCTCCATAACATTTTTTGTATGCTTCCTCTGCTGGTGATTTTGGTTTAGGATAAGCATTCTTGAGTTTATCAAAAAACTCTTTTGTTTCTTCACAATATTCAACATACTTATCAAGCATGTGAAGTTCGTCAAGTGTGAGTTCAAGTGTGAATTTTTCAGTCATTTTGATTTCAAGTTTAGTTTCAGGACATTTGGTTCCAACAGTTGAAGGAGAAATACGAAATGTTTCCTCACCATTTTTGTAGTAGATTATATCACTCATTATCAGTAAGTCCTACTTCTTCTTCCAGTTTAGCATAGTTCGCTGCTTCCCAACCAGCAACGAAAGATGCGTGTATCCAACCATACATAATGTCCTCACGGGTCTTTTCGTCTTCTACCTTACAGTCACCATAAAACCACTCTGAACGAAAGGTATAAGGACTATAAAAGTCATTAAACCACTTTACAAAGGCATCCTCTGCGTCATCGTGAAAGTTCCAGTTGTTGGTAGGATGTTTAGTCATTCCTTATCATCCTCCCAGTCAAGATTTACATTATCCCAATCACTATAATCAACTTCTACATCACCCAAGAGTTCTTGTGCATAAAGCAGAGTTCCTCTATCAAAATAACCATCACGGAAGTCATCAGTTTGCCCACGTTGTTTATACCAAGTCAGAATACCAAATCCAACATCACAACAACTTACAACTTTTACATAATTGTTATCACACCAAGTTTCTTTTCCATCCATCTCACGGAGAGCATTTAGAGTTGCACAGTTCCAGTTGTGTTCAAGGAATTTTCCATACTCATCAAATCCACATTTAGCGTCATCACCAGACCAGTCTTTAACTCTGTTAGAACAACGAGGGCACTTGTAAGTCATAAGGTTTTTTTCTTATGAAGTTATTATACGACAAAGGACACCTGTTTTCAAGTGTCCGTGTGCCAGTTCGTCAAGTGTCTCTTATGCTATTCTGCGTCTATTGTTTTTTGATGTGTTTATCCCTCTTGCTTTTTGATACGCAACAACACCAGCAGCAGTGGATACATAACCAGTTTCGCAACATTCCCATCTTTGAGAATTTGTAATTTTTGAAATTTCTCTTCGTTCTTCTATGGTCAATCCACATATACCCACACCAAGTTCTTTGGTTTTTAATCCAAGATTTCTTCTTTGCTCTAATGTTAATCCGCAAACACCTACTCCAAGTTCTTTTATTTTTTTACCACCTACTCCACTTTTACCTACTTTACTTCTTGCTTGAAATTTTTCTTCTTCACTCATAGCAAAAAATCCAACACCAAGTTCTTTTGCTCTTTCTCCTCCTTTTTGTCCACCAATACTTAAAGTATTGAGAGAGAAATATCCACCACAACTTTCATTCAAACACCATTTATCTTGATTATAAACTGGTTTGATTATTCTTTTTTCAACTTCTTGTGCCTCTACCCAACCATTATCGTTGAAATCAAAGTATTGGAGTATTTGTTTCTTTGGTGTATAAAGTTCCCAACACCATTTATTTGTTTTTGGAGAACCCCAATAATCATCATTAAAATATTTTTCCTTATGAACTCCATAATAGTAATATGGAACTTCTTCAAAGGTAATTTTATACAAGTATATTCTTGGACTTTGTGAAGTCATTTCTATTCTATTGAAACCGCATTATTATTTATAATAGAAAAGGTGCTCTTATGAGCACCTAATCTGTCCGTAGAGATTGCGGTTTCAACAGACATTAGTATTTAGTTAGATATCATATGGCATTTGCGGATCTTTTTTCCAAACTTCTTTGTAGATAATCCAAGGTTCTTCTTGATGGGTCATTTGGGCAGTCCAGTGTTGTCCATTCTCATCAATAGCATCCAAATAATGAATACCTGATTTTGGTCCAATCACTCGTGTGATGTGTGTGAATTTTACTCGTTCCATCATTTTACTCCAAGTTGTTTGAGTTCAGCATCAGTTAGATTAGCAAGGTCTTTCTTGAGTTGTTGAAGTTTTCGTTCCTTTGCTTTTGCTTTTTCTGCTTTTTCTTTCTCCAGTTGCTTCATCCGTTTGTTGTATTCCTTATCGGTTTCCTCCCGATGCTTGTAGAGAGAATACTCTATATTACCATCATAATCATATTCTACTTCAATACCTTCCCACTTATCTTCATTCATCCAATTTTGGAGTTCTGAGATGATGTATTCCAACTTACCTTCAAAGTTATATGCGTCAACTCTTGTGGTTTCTTTGATTTGAATTCGTTTGATAGTCATTTTACTCCAAGCAAATCCTTTTCAAAATCGGTCAAACGAGCAAGAAGTTCTTGTCGTTTTTGTTCTTTGATTTTCTCTTGTCGTTTTTCTTCCAACATTTCATCAAGAACATCCATCATAGCATCAAAACTATACAAACCTTTGTTCCAATCACTCTCACCTTTTTGAGTGATGACTACTTTTTCATCAAACCCCTCTTGAGAGAACATTTCATAGATACGAACTACATAATCACCATCTTTGTCCTCACGAACTTCAACACTCAATTGAAGTTGTTTTGCTTTGGAAAAGAGTTTGAGAAGTTCAGTTGTTTTGATAGTCATTTCAGTTCTCCTCTTGATGACGGAATACTTTAGCAAACTCTTCTGCTGCTTCAAATGAAAGTTCAGCACAAAACTTAAAGATTTCTCGTCGTTCTTGTTCTGTAGCACTTTGCATATTAGAACAAGTTTTCAACCACTCCGTATAAAGAGTTTGACCCAAATCAACAAATCGTTCTTGAGAGAAGTCAGTCATTTCAGGTTCTCCAAAGCATCAATAAAATATTCTACACAATCTTTAGGAATACGAAATTCTGTTGTTTTTGAAAGTGGTTCTTCAAAATAAACAATTTTTACAAAATCTA